>Ga0208218_1000079_pt1 | contig 57945 bp, 41 predicted proteins | sample HotLakmasection3_FD_184726 | JGI IMG/M metagenome (GOLD analysis project Ga0208218, IMG submission 184726) | Hypersaline microbial mat communities from Hot Lake, Washington, USA - Section #3 (SPAdes) | ecosystem: Environmental > Aquatic > Non-marine Saline and Alkaline > Hypersaline > Microbial... | reverse complement strand
CTGAACACCGCCGGCTGGACCTCGAGCTACGACCGCCGGCCGATCCCGGCGGCCGAGATGCGCGCCTGGCGCGACCACACCCTGGCCGCGATCCGCGCCCTGGCGCCGCAGCGGGTCTGGGAGATCGGCTGCGGCACCGGCATGCTCCTGCTCCCCCTCGCGCCCCAATGCGAACGCTACCTGGGCACGGACATCTCCGAGGCGGCCCTGGCATCGACCGCGCGGGCGGCGGGCGGGCTGGACCATGTCCGGCTGGAACGCCGCGCCGCGGACGACACCGCCGGCATCGCGCCGGGGTCGTTCGACACGGTGATCCTCAACTCGGTCGCGCAGTACTTCCCGAGCGCCGACTATCTGGAGCAGGTCGTCGCCGCCGCCGCCGCCGCCGTCGTGTCGGGCGGCCATATCTTCATCGGCGATCTGCGCGCGCTCGACCTGCTGCCGGCGTTCCACGCCTCGGTGGCGCTGGCCGGCGCCGGCGACGGGGAGGGCGCGGCGGCGCTGGCCAGGCGGGTCCGGCGCGCGGTCGAGGGCGAGGAGGAACTGGCCGTCGCGCCGCGCTTTTTCGCGGACCTGTGCCGGCGCCACCCGCGGCTCTCGGTGGCGGCGGTGCGGCTCAAGCGCGGCCACGACGACACCGAGATGACGCGGTTCCGCTACGACGCGGTGCTGCGGGTCGCCGAGCACGGTCCCGCCGGGGCCGGACCGGCCTCGGACCGGGCCGGAGCGGACCGGGCCGGAGCGGACTGGGTCGGCGTGGGCGGCTCGCTCGCCGGGCTGCGGGACTGGCTGGCGACGGCGGCGCCCGGCCATGCCGTGGTGCACGGCATCCCCAACCGGCGCGTGGCCGGGGACGTCGCCGTGTGGCGGCAGCTCGCCGCGGGCACCGGCGAGGGCGCGGGCGGACTGCGCCGGCTGCGCACCGATGCGGCGGCCGGCGCGGTCGACCCGGAAGCGCTCCGGGACCTCGGCACGGCGCTGGGCCGCGCGGTGGAGGTCTCCTGGTCGGCGGCCGGACCGGACCGCATGGACGCACTGTTCCGGCCCGCCGACGATCGCCGCCCGCCGGCCGCGCATCCGCCGTGGCTGCCGCCCGTGCTCGACGCCGAGCCGGACGGCCCCGCGGCCAACGCGCCGCTGGCGGCCCGGCGCCGCCGGGCGCTGGCCCTGGAGCTGCGCGGCCACCTCAAGGCCGTGCTGCCGGAGCACATGGTGCCGGCCGGCGTGGTCGTGCTGGACCGGCTGCCGCTGACCGTCAACGGCAAGATCGACCCTGCCGCCCTGCCGGACATCGACCCGCCGGCCGCGGCCACGCCCGACACCCTGGCCGGTCCGCGCGACGAGCTCGAGCGCGCGATGGCGGAGCTGTGGGCCGGGCTGCTGGGCTGCGACGCGGTCGGCATCCACCAGGACTTCTTCCGGCTCGGCGGCGATTCGCTGACCGCCGTGCGGCTGGTCGCCCTGGCCGGCGACCGCTTCGGCGTCGAGATCGCCATCCCCGAGCTGCTGGAGCGGCCGACCGTCGCCGCGCTGGCCGGGCTGGTCGCGGCCCGGCGGGACGGGCGGGCGGCCGCCGCGGCGCCGGCGGAGGACCCGGCCGCGCGGCTGCGGGCCGACGCGGTCCTGCCCGACGACGTGCGGCCGGCCGGGGCGGCCCCGGACGACCGGCCCGACGGCCCGGCGCTGATCACCGGCGCCACCGGGTTCCTGGGCGCGCACCTGGTGCACGCCGTGCTGGCGGCGCGGCGCAACCCGGTCGTCTGCCTGGTGCGGGTGCCGGGCGGCGCGGGCGACGGCGCGGCGGCGCGGCACCGCTGCATCGCGGCGCTGGCGGCGCGGGGGCTGTGGCGCGAGGACTTCGCGGACCGGCTGCACGCGGTGCCCGGCGACCTGGCCCGCCCGGACCTGGGCCTGGCCGCGGGGGACCGGACATGGCTGGAGCGCGAGGTGCGGACCATCGTGCACGCCGGGGCCGAGGTCAACTTCGGCAAGCCCTACGCCGCGCTGGCGCCGGCCAATGTCGGCGGCACGCTGGCGGTGCTGCGGCTGGCCTGCCGCGGCCCGGCCAAGCGCGTCCACTACGTCTCGGCGCTCGGCGTGTTCGCCGGCCCGGACCTGAGCTTGGGCCGGCCGGTGCGCGAGGACGACCCGGCCGAGCACCCGGAGGCGATCGACCTGGGCTACAGCCGCACCAAGTGGGTCGCCGAGCGCCTGGTGCAGGCGGCGGGGGCGCGCGGGTTGCCCGTCGCGATCCATCGCCCCGGGCGCGTCGGCGGACACAGCGCGAGCGGGCTGGGGCCGGACGGCGACATGCTGTGGCTGCTGGTGCGCGCGGCGGTGCGCCTGGGCGCCGCGCCGGCGATCGGCGGCCCGGTCGACCTGGTGCCGGTGGACTTCGTCAGCCGCGCCATCGTGCACATCGGGTTCGCTGCCGACGGGGCGGACGGGCCGTACCACTACGTCCATCCCGACCCGCCGGACCTGGCGGCGCTGTTCGACTGGATCGAGCGCTACGGCTACCGTCTGCGCCGGCTGCCGTTCGCCGAATGGGCGGCGGCGCTGACCCGGGATCGGGCGCGCGGGCCGGACGGCGACGAGGCGGCGGCGGCGCTGCTGCCCATCGCGGCGGCGATGGCCGAGGGCGCGGACGCCGCCGCGGCACCGCTGCGCGTCGACTGCAGCCGGGCGGCGGCGGCGCTGGCCGGCAGCGGCCTCGCGTGTCCGGCACTGGACGAGACGCTCGTGCATCGGTATCTGGCGGCCTACGAGCGCACGGGGTTCCTGCCGCCGCCGGGGACCGTTCAAGGCCGTGCCATGAACGCGGAGGATCAGCCATGGATGACGAGGACGACGACCGGACCTACCGCGTCGTGATCAACCACGAGGAGCAGTATTCGATCTGGCCCGTCGATGATGACCTGCCGCCGGGCTGGCAGGACGCCGGCTTCACCGGCGCCCGGCAGGCGTGCCTGGACCACGTCACGCAGGTGTGGACCGACATGCGCCCGCTGAGCGTGCGGCGCGCCATGGACGGGGCCGCGGATGGGGCGTGACGTCCCGCCGCGACCCGCCGCGGCCCCGCCCGCAAGGGCACCGATGCCGGGAGACGACCGGTGAGCGCCGCCGCGCGCTGGTTCCCCTATGCCGGCCGGGCGGATCCGGGCGCACGCCTGCGCGTGTACTGCCTGCCCTTTGCCGGCGGCAACGCGGCGGCGTTCTGGGACTGGCGCGGCCTTGCCGCGGACGCCGGGGTCGAGGTGTGCCCGGTGCAGCTGCCCGGCCGGACCAGCCGGATGCGCGAACCGCCGTTCCGGGAGACGGACGCGGCGGTGGCCGCGCTGAGGGAGGCGGTGTCGGCGCACGCCGACCGGCCGTTCGCGCTGTGCGGGCACAGCATGGGGGCGCTGCTGGCGTTCGAGCTGGCACGGGCGCTGCGCGATGCCGGCGCGCGCGGGCCGGAGGCGCTGTTCGTGTCCGGCCGCTGGGCGCCGGAGCTGCCCGACCGCGGCACGCCCGACCCCGACGCACCGGAGCCGGCGCTGATCGCCGAGCTTCGCGCCATGGACGGCACGCCGCAGGAGGTGCTGGACAGCGCCGACCTGATGCGGCTGGTGCTGCCGACGGTGCGCGCCGACTTCGCGCTGTGCCGGTCCTACCGGTACCGGCCGGCGCCGCCGCTGGACGTGCCGATCCACGCCTATGGCGGGCGCGACGACCCGCTGGTGCCGGCCGCCGACCTGGCCGCCTGGCAGGGGCACACCACGCGCCCCGGCGCCACCCGCCTGTTCCCGGGCGGCCACTTCTTCCTGCTGTCCGACCCCGCGCCCCTGCTCGCCGACCTGGACGAGCGGCTGCGCGAGATCGCCGCGCGCCTCGGCGAGGCGGCGCCGCAGCCTGCGCCGGGGGCACGATCCCGCTGAACGCTCGGCGGCCCGCCCCCGCCGGCGCCGGGCGCTGAACGCCGCCAGGACCGGGGTGCGTCCCGTGTTACCGGAGCACGTGGCGCCTCACGCCGCCCCGCCGCCGGTGCCGCGGGCCTCGCCGGCGCGGAGGATGGCCAGGCGGGTCAGCGCCGGGCCGGCCAGCTCGAACACCACCGTGGAGCCGATCACCAGCGGCAGGACGGTGTCGCGCAGGTCGGGGAAGGCGTTGCCCGCGACCAGCGCCATGCCCAGCGCCACCCCGGCCTGGGGCATGATGGCCAGGCCCATCCAGCGCCGGACGCGCGCCTCGGCGCCGCCGGCCCGGCCGCCGACGTAGGCGCCCAGCACCAGGCCCGCGGCGCGCAGGGCGATGTAGACCGCGCCGATCCAGCCGATCGCCGCCAGCCGCTCCACGTGCAGCGAGGCCCCGGCCAGGATGAAGAACAGCACCATGAACGGCCACTCGATGTGCTCGATCTCGCGGAACGGCCGCTCGTGGTGCTTGGCCAGGTTGGCGACGATGGCGCCGACGATCATCGCGGTCAGCAGGAACGAGAGCTCCAGCCAGATCGCGATGCCGCCGGCCAGCAGCACCACGCCCAGGGCCTCCGCCTGGGTCGGCTCGCCCGGCCGCAGCCGCCCGGTCAGGTAGGCCGCCGGCACGCCGACCAGCGCGCCCAGCACGACCGCGCCGCCGAGCTCGCGCGCCCCGTGCGCCAGGGCGTCCCAGCCGGCGCCGTCCCCGCCGGCGATCACCTGGGCGGCGGCCAGCAGCACCGAGAACACGATCAGGCCCCAGGCGTCGTCGATCGCCACGATGGCCAGCAGCGTGTCGGTGAACCGGCCCTTGGCGTTGAGCTCCTAGGTGACGTTGGTGACCGCCGCCGGGGCCGAGGCCGGCGCGATCCCGCCGAGCAGCAGCGCCACCTCCGCCGGCACCCCGCACAGCAGCAGCCCGGCCACCACGATCAGCGAGGCGCCCAGCACCTCGCAGGCGGAGATCGTCAGCACCGGCCGGCCGACCTCGCGCAGGGTGTCGCGGGACAGCTTGCTGCCGAGCAGGAACCCGATCATCAGCAGCGCCAGGTTGCTGACGAAGGGGTACCAGTCCTCCGCCTGCCCCGGCAGCACGTCGAACCCGGACGACCCCACCGCCACGCCGAACAGCACCAGCAGCGTCACCCGCGGCACCGGCAGCCTTTTCGACAGCAGGTCGCCGACCAGCCCCAGCAGCAGCAGGGCGCCGAGCGTCGTGATGATCAGGCCGGGATCGTCCATGGGGCGGCGTCCGATGATCCGTGCGGCGACGGCCGGCCCGCCGGGACCGGCGCGGGCCGTGCCGGATGGCCGGAACGATCGTGCCGATCGAGACTGCCCGGAGTCCGCGTGCGGGTCACCCCGGAACCTGCGGGCGGGGGGCATGCGGGCGGAGCGGGGCCGAGGCGGGTCGCCGGGGCATCCGGCGGCAGGCTTGCGCCGGGGACGACGGTCGGGAGTCGATCGGGACTCGCGGCCGCACCGGCGCGGCCGTTCGCACGCGCGCGGGAGCGCGGCGGAAAGCGGCGCGCCCCGCCCTCGGTGCCTGGCGGACGGCGCATCGGCGGGGCCCCGGCGGGCGAACGGCGGCGGGGACCGGCGCCTCTTCTCGCTACGCCGGTTGCCGGAGGGTCAGCCCGCTTCGGGTTCGATCTCCGGCCGCAGGGTGCCGATCACGGCGCTGGTGTCGAACACGTCGGTGCGGCCGGGCGGACGCTCCTCGAACATCTCGACGGTGGCGTACGCCTCGTACGAGTCGCTGGTGGCGACCGACGGACCCGGTCCGTTGCCGAACGTCGCGTAATAGGGAAACGCGGTGAACCGCGGGCCGAACCCCACGCCCCGGCCGAAGCCGTAGAAGCCGGGCGTGGTGTAATAGGCGTCGACGTCGACCTCCCGCTCGGTCTCGCTCTCGACGAGCGCGAAGTAGGGATGCCCGGTCTGCTCGGCGACCTCCGCGGCGCGGTACAGCAGGTAGGTCTCGACCGTCTGCCGCGACGTCTGGGCGTTGCCCTCGAAGCTGACGAGGTAGCGGTCGGCCGACAGCCGGGTCGTCTGATAGCCCGTCTCGCCGAAGGGCCCAACCGGCCCGTACGCGGTCGGGCCGCAGCCCGCCGCCAGCAGCACCAGAGCGAGCAGGCCCACGCCGCAAGCCGGCCCGGACAGGATCGTGCGCATCGCACCCTCCGTCGTCATCTGTCCAGGCTAACGCCCCGGCCCGGGGTTTTGTGCCGGACGCATAAGGTGACAATCCGGGAGCGGACCGGCGCCGCAGATCCACAAGGCTGTCGAGGGCAGGAGAGGCCCGGCAGACGCGTGCGCTGCGCGATGGCCGTCATTCCTGGCCTGCGTCCTCACGGGGATGGCACGCGGCCTGCGGCGGCGATCCAACTGGTCCTTCCCGCGCAAGCGGGACCCTCGAGGTAATCGGGCGAACGGTCGCAGAAGTGCGCAACTTCTTCGAGGTCCCGCTTACGCGGCAAGGACCATTTTTTCTGGTTGCGGCAGGCGGCGTACCAGTCGCCATCAGGGCATCAGCCTTTGCGTCCGGCCGCCATCGCGCGGCAGCCGGCACGCGACCGTGCCGAGGCCGCTGGCCCCCGCAGATGCGCGGCCAGGCACAGCCGGAACGCGACGGACAGGGCCCCCGCCCGCGGCAGCCTTCCCGACCCGGCCGCGAGGATGGCATCAGGCATCGGCCAGCCTCAAGCGCCGCCTCCCAGGCGGATACGGCGGGCCGCTGCCGCGGCCAACGCCCGCCGCCACCACCGGTCGCCTCAACGGCGAGGGCGTCGCCGGCGCTTGACCCTGGCCGACGCCTGATGCCCTGCGGACCCCAGGTCGGCCCCGGCGGGATGGTCGGTGCCAGTCCCACCAGCAGGATGATGTTTCCAAGGTATTGCGAGCCCGTGGGACGGGCTGCAAAGCCCGGCACGACCGCCTCGCGCAGCCAGCGGTCCACGGCGGTGTCGCGATCCTGGAGGGCGCGCACGCCGGCGCGGACGACCTCACTTGCCGTGGCGTAGGCGCCGGAGGCAACGAGGGAGTCGATGTACGCGGCCTGTTCGGCCGACAGACTGACGGTGCGCTTTTCCGTTGCGGACATGGGCCGGCCTTGAAAACCGGATTTGTGCATCGGGTATGACATTTTCATACCGACCTTGCGAGCCTGCCTCCCGCCCACTGTTTCGACCGGCAACGCCAGCGTCCCCGGCGGACGGGATAACCCCGCGCATGGGCACGCCGGTCCCTGAACGAAGCGGTCAAGCGCGCCACCGCCCTGCCGCCCGCGGCACCCCATCCACATCCGCGTGCCTTCCAAATGCGCCACCAGCGCGTCCAGGATCCGGTCCACCTCGGCCTTGAAGGCCAGCTCGGTGCGCATGCGGAACTTCCGCGACAGCGGGTACCGACAATCTGCCACAGCCACCTAGGCGGACATAACTCTGAGGCATTTCAATTAGCCCCCTTGTAGAATATCCGTATTGCTCACCTTAAATTGCGGATCCTGATGGCTGACGCGCTAAAGCAGCGAATCGTTGCCGCCTCCGAACAGGTCGGCATCGCCGGCGTGGTCCTCGACGTGCTCGACGACGGCGACCCCGCCGCGACGGAGAGACGCCAGCGGTTCTACCAGAGCCTCAGTTTCGCTCCCGTACCGTCCCCAGCTCGCTGCGCCTGTTTCTGGCGACGGCGACGGTGAATAGGCTTTCGGGTGGGTACCCGGACGCTGGTCATGTCCGCTTTTCCGGTGCACCGGCAGGCGGCAGTTCGATATTGTGGCCCTATAACGTGACCCGCGCGGCACCTTTCAATCTTATCTAAGAAATTGGCTATTGCGCTTTGCATCCCAAAGCAGTACCATACTGTCTGATCGTGCAGATTAACGGGATTTGATATGCAGATGAATTAGCGCATAAGGTTTAGAGGCTATCATCAAAGGGTTGATCAATATGACAAATATTCAGTATGTCCTGCCTAGTAAGTGGGAAATTTTGTTTTGCGCAGCCAAGGCGAAACGTGTGTTAGGCTACACTTGAGGAAAGCTGAAGTTGGGTTAACAAGTTGCGAACACACTTTGCCAATGGGGGGAGTGTCATGGCTAGAAGATTTACCTCAATATTCCTTGCGCACTTAGCTTCAGGTGCTTCAATCGTAGCGCTTTTAATTGGTATTTGGCCCACGGTATCTGAAAGCGTATCTCAGGAGGAAGGTTTAATTCGTAGCGTAGGCATAACATTTATTATATCAATTGGTTTTCTGCTTGTAGTAATTGCAATTTTGTCTTTTCTACACTGGAAATCAGTGAAGGATTTGGCAGATTTGAAGGAACTCAAGAAAGAGGTTCAAAATTATGCCGACGAGAGAAATGAGCTTGCTGGCCTGATTCACAATATTTGCCATGAAACCCGCAATCAGATTTATCAATTTGCTCGAATTGCAGCCACAGCTTACGAGGAAAAAAATGGGGGCGAAATGATCTCGCGCCTTCAACGCAACTGGAGCATGTTTAATATTTATTTTGTTGACAATATAAAAAAGATATTTGATATTGTTACCAAAGATTCTTGCAGCGTGTCCATAAAGATTATTGAGCCTCCAGACGAAAACCTTGAAGAATATTCTAGTGATGTCTTAGATTCACTTATACGAACTTACTTTAGAGATGCTCTATCATATCGTTTTAGAAGAGATGTAGACCACCATGTTGGCAAATATCCAGCGCGCTATAATACTGCTTTCCAAAAAATATTATCTCCTCATAATGAAGAGAGTATTTTTGTGTGTGATAATTTAAAAAGTGAAAAGGCTTATGTTAACTTGAATCACCGATGGAAATCTTTTTATAATGCAACGCTTGTAGTCCCAATAAGGGTTGAATCGCTTTCATTGCTTCTAAATGATAACGTGGACTCACTTCCAGTTCGCCATAACGTGATTGGATTTCTTTGTGTAGACAATTGGGATGGTGGCTTTAAATCTAAGGCTGCTATTGACTTACTTTCTGGGTTTGCAGATCTTTACTATATAATACTTTATGCTTTTTATGAACAGTCCGTCGCTCGGCGCGAGGCACACACCGAACCTCCAACCGGTGGGGACGGCATTGCAGGGGCTGAGACAGTGTAAGGAGTCGCAGTTGGATCAAATACGAATGATGTCAATGGCCTACGCGACTTACGTGTCGCTGGCGCACAGCCTCGTATCGGCGGCGGCCGTCCGTCGGCTACTGGGTCACGTATAAGGGCCGGTAGGGCCGTTGCAGGATTGTTGCTCTACAAAGCGGACCTCTTTTTCCTTTATGTCAATTGTGATCTCGTCTATATACCGCTTAACGATGCAGCAAGGAGACCACATCATGCAACGCGACCTGAATCAGCACGATTTTGGCATATGGATTACAAAGTCTCGACGTGGTGAGAAAAGTAGCTCTAAGGAGAAGACTGATCTCAAGTCGACTGATATCCAGGCATACCGCAATTTTGTGGATGAGTTGATGAGTTTCCGTAGAGGAGTAAGAACGACACGAGACGAATAGCACCTTTGCGATATGCAGATTCCGTAGTAGGAGGGTCAGGAGCAAAGCAACACCGAAACATTCTCACCAAAGTCTGCTGTGATTGGGCCAATTTTCAGCCATTATCACCAGTAACTCTTGTGATAGTATCATCTATACGGTGATGCCGACTATCCATTTGCAATATTTAATAGTAGATCCACATCCACATGCCCCTCCAGATGCTGCGCCAGCGCATCCAGGATGCGGTCCACCTCGGCCTCGAAGGCCAATTCGGTGCGCAGGCGGGGGCGCAGGCGGTTCAGGAAGGCGTGGCGGAAGGGGTCGGCGGCGAAGACGCCGTGCAGGTAGCAGCCGGCGATGCGGCCGTTGGGGGAGACGGCGCCTTCCGGGCGCTCGCCTGCTGCCATGCGTTGCCCGGCCTGGCCGCTCGCTGCCATTGCACGGTCACCCTCCGCGGTCTCACGGCCGCTCCCTGCACCACCGCCGGCCGGCCCGGCCGCCCCGGCCGCCCCAGCCGCCCCAGCCGCCCCAGCCGGCCCGGCCGCCCCAGCCGCCTCAGCCACCCCAGCCACCCCAGCCGCCCCAGCCGCCCCAGCCGGCCCACCCGCCCCGGCCGCCCCGGCCGCCCCAGCCGCCCCAGCCGGCCGGCCCGCCCCGCCCGCCGCGGCCATCGCGGCCAGCCGCAGCATCGGGCGGGCCAACCCCGGCCCGGTGGTGGTGCCGACGTGCATCTCATACCCGTACACCGGCTCGCCGGTGGTCACGTCCACGCCGCGGGCCTCGGTCAGGGTCTTGGTGCCGGTCAGGACGGTGTCGACCTCCAGCAATCCCAGGCCGGGGGCCTCGCCCGCAGGGCCTTCGACCCCGTCGGGGTCGCGCACGACGCGGCCCAGCATCTGGTAGCCGCCGCACAGGCCCAGCACGCTGCCGCCGCGGCGCAGGTGGGCGGCGATGTCCACGTCCCAGCCCTGGGTCCGGACGACCGCCAGGTCGGCCAGGGTCGCCTTGGAGCCGGGCAGCAGCACCAGGTCGGCGTCGCCGGGCAGGGCGCGGCCGGGCTCGACCAGGTCGAGCACCACGTCGGGCTCGGCGGCCAGCGGGTCCAGATCGTCGAAATTGGCGATGCGGGAGAACACCGGCACCACCACCTTGATCGGCCGCGCGGCGGAACTCCCCGCCGGCCCGGCCCGCGCGCCGGGTCCCGCCTCCGTGCCCGACCGCGCCACGCCGTGCGCCCCCCTGGCGGCGGCTGCCTCGGCCGCCCGCCAGTTTTCCACCGCCAGGGCGTCCTCGGCGGGCAGGCGGCGGGCCTCGGCGAACCAGGGGACGACGCCGAAGCAGGGCAGCCCGGTGCGCTCGCCGATCACCCGCACGCCGCCGTCGAACAGGCGCACGTCGCCGCGGAACTTGTTGATGATGTAGCCGGCGAGCAGCCGGCGCTCGGCCTCGGGCAGCAGGGCGTGGGTGCCGACCAGGCTGGCGATCACGCCGCCGCGGTCGATGTCCCCGACCAGCACCACCGGCAGGCCGGCCGCCTCGGCGAAGCCCATGTTGGCGATGTCGCCGGCGCGCAGGTTGACCTCGGCGGCGCTGCCAGCACCCTCCACCAGCACCAGGTCGGCGTCGGCGCCCAGCCTGTGGAAGCTGGCCAGCACCTCGGGCAGCAGCGTCGCCTTCAGCGCCTGGTAGGCGTCGGCGCGGGCGTTGCCGCGCACCCGGCCGCGCACCACCACCTGGGCGCCGGTGTCGGTCTGCGGCTTGAGCAGCACCGGGTTCATGTCGGTCACCGGCGGCACGCCGCAGGCCCGCGCCTGCAGCGCCTGGGCGCGGCCGATCTCGCCGCCGTCCACGGTGACCGCGGCGTTGTTCGACATGTTCTGCGGCTTGAACGGCCGCACCTTCAGGCCGCGGCGGGTGAAGGCGCGGCACAGGCCGGCGACCAGCAGCGACTTGCCGACGTCCGACCCGGTGCCCTGGAACATCAAGGCCGCGGGCCGCCGCCCGCCGCTCATCGACCGGCCCTCATCGCGCCTTCACCGTCATCGGCAGGCCGGCGACCATGTAGATCACCTGGTCGGCGGTCGCCGCCATGGTCTGGTTGAGCCACCCGGCCTCGTCGCGGAAGCGGCGCGCCAACGGGTTGTCCGGCACGATGCCCTGGCCGACCTCGTTGGAGATGAAGACCACCGGGTGGGTCAGCACCGGCAGGCTCATCAGCAGCTTGTCGCTCTCGGTCACGGTGTCGCGGCCGGCGTGCATCAGGTTGGACAGCCACAGCGTCAGGCAGTCGACCAGCACGGCGCTGTCGGCCTCCTGCAGGGCGCGGCCGATGTCCAGCGGCTCCTCGACGGTGCGCCAGCGCTCGCCGCGGCGGCGCCGGTGGCGCCGGATGCGCTCGGCCATCTCCTCGTCGCCGGCGTGCGCGGTGGCCAGGTAGATGCACGAGCCGGGCATCAGCTCGACCAGGGCCTCGCCATGGCTGCTCTTGCCCGAACGCGCGCCGCCCAGGACGAACGTCACCGGCGGCAAGGGGGACAGGGCGGTCATCGGGGGACTCCTCCGGCGGCGGCGCGCCACAGTGCCGCGCCCTCCGCGCTCTGCTTCGTCGCTATGCTGACGGCCATGCCCGATGCTCAGACCGATACCGGGCGGGCCGCACCCGGGCCGCAGGCGACCGAACCCGCCGCGCCCGGCACGGCGCCGCTCCATCACGGCGGCGACCTCGCCTGGGCGGCGGCCCGGTTCGGTCCATCCAACACCGGCTGGCTGGACCTGTCGACCGGAATCAACCCGCATCCGTACCCGCTGCCGCCGCTGCCGGCGGAGGCCTGGGCGCGGCTGCCGGGGGCCGAGGCGCTGGCCGCGCTGCGCATCGCCGCGGCCGACGGCTACGGCGCGCCGCTCACCGCCGGCGTGGTGCCCGCGCCCGGCACCCAGGCGCTGATCCAGCTGCTGCCGCGGCTGCGCCCGCGCGGCCGGGTCGCCGTGCTGGCGCCGACCTATGGCGAGCACGCCCGTGCCTGGGCGGCCGCCGGGCACGCCGTGGCCGAGGTGGAGCCCGGCGCCACCGGCAGCGCCGCAGCCGACGCCGTGGACGGGCTGGCCGAGACCGTCGATGTGGTCGTGGTGACCAATCCGAACAACCCCGACGGCCGCATCGTGCCGCCGGCGCGGCTGACCGAGGCGGCCGCGCGGCTGGCGGCGCGCGGCGGCTGGCTGGTGGTGGACGAGGCGTTCGCCGACACCGTGCCGGTGGTCAGCGTGGCCGCGGCGGCGGACCGGCCGGGGCTGGTCGTGCTGCGCTCGTTCGGCAAGTTCTTCGGCCTGGCCGGGGTGCGGCTCGGCTTCGCGCTGGCGGAGCCGGGCCTGGCGGCGCGCGTGGCCGCGGCGCTGGGGCCGTGGGCGGTGTCCGGGCCGGCGATCGCCGTCGGCACTGAGGCGCTGGCCGACCGCGCCTGGATCGCGGAGACGCGCACGGCGCTGGACCGGGCGGCGGCGCGGCTCGACCGGGTGCTGGCGGCGGCGGGCCTGGGGGTGGCCGGCGGCACGGCGCTGTTCCGGCTGGTCGAGGACCCGGCGGCGCCCGTGGTGTTCGAGCGCCTGGGCCGCGCCGGCGTGCTGGTCCGCCATTTCCCCGGCCGCCCCGCCAGGTTGCGCTTCGGCCTGCCCGGCGGCGAGCCGGACTGGCGCCGGCTGGCCGCGGCGCTGTAGGCCGGCCGGGGCAAAAAACGGGAACGTCCCCTTTTCTGATGCCGTTCGATTGAGCGAAATCAATGATGAGCGGTGCCTTCGCCTGCGATAGTCCGCGCTACCGGGGCGCCGCGACGGTGCCCAAGAAAAAGAACGACGGCGGAGGACGGCGAGACGCGACGCGCTCGCAAACGTGCCCAGGAACGTGTGCCCAGGGAGGCAAGGCTCTTGACGCATGGACGGGATACCCGGGGATGCACGCCGGGATCGCCATGCACGACCGACAGGACCACCGTGTCACGCCTGCGGCCCGACGAAGGGCGCCGCCCGCTCGATGCCGGCTGCGACCGTCCCGCCGCAGTTCGGGGAGCGGATGCGCCGGCCGGTCGCCGCATGACCATCGCGACATGCCGCGCGGCGCCGCGTCCCGCCGCTTCCGGACTGTTCCACCGCCCCGCCCGGTCGCCCGCTCCGGTTTCGACGACAGCCCGTGGGCCCGCCCACTCCCCCCGGAGCCGCCGGCGGCCGCGCCGGCAGCGTCCGTAAAAACATTGGAGCTGCAGAGCAAATGACCGCGAGACCCTCCGACATGACGCGCCCGCCGGACCTGTCGCATGAGCGAGGAGCCGGCCCGTTCCGCACCCAGCGCCCCGTCTACGTCGATCTGCTGCCGCCGTGCAACAACGCCTGCCCCGCGGGCGAGGACATCCAGGCCTGGCTGGCGCACGCCGAGGCGGGCCGCTTCGAGGAGGCCTGGCAGAAGCTGATGGAGGAGAACCCGATGCCTTCGGTCATGGGCCGGGTCTGCTACCATCCGTGCGAGAGCAACTGCAACCGGGCCTACCTGGACGCCACGGTCAGCATCCACGCGGTCGAGCGATTCCTGGGCGACAAGGCGCACCAGGAGGGCTGGAAGATGCCGCTGGCCGCCGAGCGCACCGGCAAGCGCGTGCTGGTGGTCGGCGCCGGCCCGTCCGGCCTGTCCGCCGCCTACCACCTGAACCGGCTGGGCCACGACGTGGAGGTCCGCGATGCCGGCCCGATGGGCGGCGGCATGATGCACTTCGGCATCCCGGCCTACCGCCTGCCGCGCGACATCCTCGACGCCGAGGTCAAGCGGATCCAGGACATGGGGGTCAAGATCACCTGCAACCATAAGGTCGAGGACCTTATGAAGGAGAAGCAGGAGGGCAACTTCGACGCCTGCTTCGTCGCGGTCGGCGCCCACCTCAGCAAGCGCACCGACATCCCGTCGCGCGACGCCGGGCCGATGCTGGACGCGGTCAGCTTCCTGCGCGACGTGGAGGCCGGCACGCCGCCCAAGGTGGGCCGCCGGGTCGCCATCTACGGCGGCGGCAACACCGCCATGGATGCCGCCCGCGTCGCCATGCGCCTGGGCCACGAGCCGCTGATCATCTACCGCCGCGACCGCGCCAACATGCCGGCGCACGAGTTCGAGGCCGACGAGGCCATCGAGGAAGGCGTCAAGATCCACTGGCTGCGCACGATCAAGGAGATCGACCAGGCCAGCTTCACCGTCGAGATCATGCGCATCGACGAGAACGGGCGGCCGCAGCCGACCGGCGAGTACGAGACGCTGGAGGCGGACTCGCTGGTGCTGGCGCTGGGCCAGGACACCGACACCGGCTTCATGCGCACCCTGCCGGGCGTGGAGTTCCAGCGCGACGGCACGGTCGAGGTCGACCCGAACATGATGACCGGCCACCCCGGCGTGTTCGCCGGCGGCGACATGGTCCCGTCGGAGCGCACCGTCACCGTCGGCATCGGCCACGGCAAGAAGGCGGCGCGCAACATCGATGCCTGGCTGCGCGGCGCAACCTACGAGAAGGCGCCGAAGCACCCGATCGCCTCGTTCGACAAGCTGCACGTGTGGTTCTACACGGACGCCCTGCAGCGCCCGCAGGGTCACCTGGACCTGGTGCGCCGGCGCACGACGTTCGAAGAGGTCATCCATGGCCTGAGCGAGAAGGAAGCCGCCTACGAGGCCAAGCGCTGCCTGTCGTGCGGCAACTGCTTCGAGTGCGACGGCTGTTTCGGGGCCTGCCCCGAGGACGCGATCATCAAGCTGGGACCGGGCAAGCGGTACAAGTACAACTATGACCTGTGCACGGGCTGCGCGATCTGCCACGACCAGTGCCCGTGCCACGCGATCGACATGATTCCCGAACCGGCGCTGCCGTGAGCCGTGACGGGAGGCGGCGGCCCCCGGCGATCACATGACGAGAGACGAGGCGGGCGGCAACGCCCGCCCGGGTTTCGCCCGGCGCCCCCCGGCCGGGCCACGGAGGAATGAACAAATGGGCGCTCCTGTAGTCACCACCCTCGAAGGCAACGAGGCGGCCGCCTACACGGCCTTCAAGATCAACGAGGTGTGTGCCATCTATCCGATCACCCCGTCGTCCACCATGGCCGAGCTGGCCGACCAGTGGGCGAGCGAGGGCAAGACAAACATCTGGGGCAACATCCCCGACGTCGTCGAAATGCAGAGCGAGGCGGGGGCGGCCGGCACCGTGCACGGCTCGCTGCAGACGGGAGCGCTGACCACGACGTTCACCGCGTCGCAGGGCCTGCTCCTGATGATCCCGAACATGTACAAGATCGCCGGCGAGCTGACCCCGGCGGTCTTCCAGGTCGCGGCGCGCGCGCTGGCCAGCCACGCGCTGTCGATCTTCGGCGACCACCAGGACATCATGGCCGTGCGCGGCACCGGCTTTGCCCAGCTCGGCTCCAGCTCGGTGCAGGAGGCCCACGACAACGCGCTGATCGCCCAGGCGGCCTCGCTGGAGGCGCGGGTGCCGTTCATCCACTTCTTCGACGGCTTCCGCACCTCGCACGAGGTCAACAAGCTGACCATGCTGGCGGACGAGCAGATCCGCGCGATGATCGACGACGATCTGGTGTTCGCGCACCGCCGGCGGGCCCTGAACCCGGACAACCCGGTGATCCGCGGCACCGCGCAGAACCCGGACGTCTATTTCCAGCAGCGCGAGGCCTCCAACCCGTATTACAAGGCCGTGCCGGGCATCGTCGAGAAGGCGATGAAGAAGTTCGCCGAGCTGACCGGGCGGCACTACCAGCTGTTCGACTACTACGGTGCGGCCGACGCCGAGCGCGTGATCGTGATCATGGGCTCGGGCGCCGACGTGGCGCGGGAGACGGCCGAGTACCTGGCCGCGCACGGCGAAAAGGTCGGCGTCATCCAGGTCCACCTGTTCCGGCCATGGTCGGCGGAGCATTTCCTGCGCGTCCTGCCGAAGACGACCCGGGCGATCGCCGTGCTGGAGCGGACCAAGGAGCCCGGCGCCACCGGCGAGCCGATGTACCTCGACGTGATGACCATGCTGGGCGAGGCTGCGGCCGACGGCGCCCTGCCGACCGCGGCCATGCCCAGGGTGATCGGCGGGCGCTACGGCCTGTCGTCGAAGGAGTTCGACCCGGCCATGGTCAAGGCCGTGTACGACGAACTGGCCCGGGACAAGCCGAAAAACCACTTCACGGTCGGCATCAAGGACGACGTGTCGTTCACCAGCATCGACTACGACCCGGCCTTCATGATCGAGGGCGAGGACGTGGTCCGGGCGATGTTCTTCGGGCTGGGCGCGGACGGCACCGTCGGCGCCAACAAGAACTCGATCAAGATCATTGGCGATGACCCCGATTACTACGCCCAGGGCTACTTCGTTTATGACTCCAAGAAATCCGGGTCGCAGACGGTGTCGCACGTCCGGTTCGGGCGCAACCCGATCCGGTCGTCCTACCTGATCAAGTCGGCCAGCTTCATCGGCTGCCACCAGTTCAGCTTCCTCCAGCGCACCGACATGCTGAAATACGCGGCCTCCGGGGCGGTGCTCCTGCTGAACAGCCCGTTCGGGCCGGACGAGGTCTGGGACCAGCTGCCGCGCACCGTGCAGCAGCAGATCGTCGACAAGAACCTGCAGCTGTACGTGATCGACGGCAACAAGGTTGCCCGCGAGACCGGCATGGGCTCGCGCACCAACACCATCATGCAGACCTGCTTCTTCGCGATCTCCGGCGTCATGCCGCGCGAGGAGGCGATCGACAAGATCAAGCGCAGCATCAAGAAGACCTACGCCAAGAAGGGCGACGAGGTCGTCCAGAAGAACTTCGACGCGGTCGACCATACCCTGGCCCACCTGTCCAAGGTCGAGGTGCCGGCGCATGTGACCAGCGAGCTGGAGATGCCGCTGGTCGTCCCGCCCCAGGCGCCCGACTTCGTGCAGAACGTGACCGCCATGATGATGGCCGGCCGCGGCGACGAGCTGCCCGTCAGCGCGCTGCCGGTGGACGGCACCTTCCCCAGCGGCACGACCCAATGGGAGAAGCGCAACATCTCCGACACCGTGCCGATCTGGGAGCCGGACATCTGCATCCAGTGCGGCAACTGCTCGCTGGTCTGCCCGCACGGTGTGATCCGGACCAAGTTCTACAACGACTCCCGGCTGGAAGGCGCCCCCGAGCAGTTCAAGTCGGCGCAGATCAGCGCGCGCGGATTCCCGGAGGTGCGCTACACCCTGCAGGTCTACCTGGAGGATTGCACCGGCTGCGGCCTGTGCGTGGAGGTCTGCCCGGCCAAGAGCAAGGAGCAGGTGGGCTTCAGGGCGATCAACATGGCCGACAAGTGGCCCATCCACGAGCAGGAAAAGGAGAACGTCTCGTTCTTCGAGAGCATCCCGTTCAACGACCGCTCGCGGGTGGACTTCTCCACGGTGCGCGGCATCCAGTACCTGGAGCCCCTGTTCGAGTTCTCCGGGGCCTGCGCCGGCTGCGGCGAGACGCCGTACGTCAAGATGCTGTCGCAGCTGTTCGGCGACCGGCTGATGGTGGCCAACGCCACCGGCTGCTCGTCCATCTACGGCGGCAACCTGCCGACCACGCCGTGGACGCGCAACGCCGAGGGCCGCGGGCCGGCCTGGGCGAACTCGCTGTTCGAAGACAATGCCGAGTTCGGCTTCGGCTACCGCCTGGCCGCCGACAAGCACCTGCACATGGCCATCGACCTGCTTGGCGAACTGCGGCAGCAGATCGGGCCGGACCTGGTCGACGACATCGTCACCGCCGAGCAGCGCTACGAATCCCAGCTCCGCGCCCAGCGGATGCGGGTCGCGGCGCTTAAGGAGCGGCTGCACGAGATCGGTTCGGGCAAGGCCAAGCACCTGCTGTCGGTCGCCGACCACCTGGTGCGGCGCAGCATCTGGATCGTCGGCGGCGACGGCTGGGCCTACGACATCGGCTCGGGAGGCGTCGACCACGTGCTGGCCAGCGGCCGCGACGTCAACGTGCTGGTGCTGGACACCGAGGTGTACTCCAACACCGGCGGGCAGATGTCGAAGTCGACGCCGGTGGGCGCGATCGCCAAGTTCGCGGCGGCCGGCAAGAAGGTCGGCAAGAAGGACCTGGCGCTGCAGGCGATCTCCTACGGCAACGTCTACGTCGCCCGCGTCGCCATGGGCGGCAACCCGCAGCAGACGCTGCTGGCGTTCCGCGAGGCGGAGGCGTATCCGGGGCCGTCGCTGATCCTGGCCTACAGCCACTGCATCGCCCACGGGATCAACATGACCCACGGGCTCAAGCAGCAGGATCTGGCGGTGCACAGCGGGTACTGGCCGCTGATCCGCTACAACCCGGAGGTCATCAAGTCGGGCGAGAACCCGTTCGTGCTCGACTCCCAGCGGCCCGCCATCCCGCTCAAGGACTACGCCTACAACGAGTTGCGCTACCGCATGCTGACGCGGACCAACCCCGCCGAGGCCGAGCGGCTGATGAAGATGGCCCAGGAAGGCGTCATGCGGAAGTACGAGCTCTACGAGGAGATGGCGTCCAGGGGGCCGCGCGGTCAGCTTTAAGGGCCGGCCGTCGGCGCGGCGGGTGCCGGGGGCGCCCGCCGCGCGTCCCGTCAACGAACAAGGGGGGCCGCCGCCCGCGCCCGGGCGGCACCCGAGACCGGCAGGGCCGGCGCACGCAAGAGGACAAGACCTATGGACCTCCGCACGAAGTACCTGGGCCTGGAGTTGAAACACCCGGTCGTGGCCTCGTCCTCCCCGCTGTCGAGCGACGTCGACGGCATAAAGCGGATGGAGGACGGCGGCGCCGCGGCGATCGTGCTGTTCTCGCTGTTCGAGGAGCAGATCCGGCAGGAGAACGCCATGTTCGAGCACGTGCTCGAGCAGGGCACCGAGCGGTTTGCGGAATCTCTGAACTATTTCCCCGAGGTCGAGGACTACGCGGTCGGGCCCGAGCGCTACATCGAACTGCTGCGCAAGGGCGTCGAGTCCACCGAGATCCCGATCATCGCCAGCCTGAACGGCGTGACCAGCGAAGGCTGGATCGACTACGCCAAGGAGATGCAGCAGGCCGGCGCCAGCGCCATCGAGCTGAACGTCTACCACATCCCGGCCGACCTGACGGAATCCGGCCGGGCAGTGGAGGAGCGCTACCTGAGCGTGCTGCGCGCCGTGCGCTCGGCGGTGACCATCCCGGTCGCCATGAAGCTGAGCCCGTTCTTCAGCTCGATCGGCGACATGTGCAAGCAGTTCGACGACGCCGGGGTGGATGGCCTGGTGCTGTTCAACCGCTTTTATCAGCCGGACTTCGACCTGGACAACCTGGAGGTCGTCAACACGCTGGAGCTGAGCCAGACGTCGGAGATCCGGCTGCCCCTGCTGTGGATCGCCATCCTGCACGGCAAGCTGAACTGCTCGCTGGCGGCGACCCGCGGGGTGCACAGCAGGGACGAGGCGATCAAGTACATCATGGCCGGCGCCGACGCCGTGATGACCACCTCGGCGATGCTCAAGCACGGCCCCGGCTTCGTGAAGACGCTGGTCGACGACATGCGCAGCTGGATGGAGCGCCGCGAGTACAGTTCGGTCGAGCAGATGAAGGGCTCGATGAGCCAGCAGAGCGTCGCCGACCCGTCGGCGTTCGAGCGCGCCAACTACATCAAGATCCTGGAAAGCTTCAAGAACCCGTACACCCCGATGTGACCGCCGGTCCCCTCTCCGGTCACGACGCTGCCGGCGGCCGCGACCCTCGCGGCCGCCGGTTTGTTTAACACGAGTATTTTATGTAGAATGTCGCTACGGATGGCGCGTTCCTGAACCTTTCGCCTGATTGATATTATATCCCTTTCAGGCGCGCTACGCGTCCATTTACAGCTACATTATAAACCCACGGGGGCGGCTCTTTGCGAACAATATTTCGAATTTTTTCATAGGATCGGACAAAAATTTGCAGCTTGTACCAAAGAGGTGAACTCGCATGTGGAAAATAAAATACTCGGCCATTGTGCTGTCGAATAGCCTCTACAGCCAAGCTGTCATGATGAAAACGGCGATCATGGCTGGCAAAGACCCATCCTGCACTTGAGACAGCAGAAAGCCACTCGTCGTCTGGGGTATTATGTTGAAAACCATTACGCTTCTCGTCATGAAACTCGATTTGGAATGGCGGACGGGTCTCCCGGAGCAGCTTTGGCAACCGAGAACCAGTACAACGATCAAAAAAAAGGTCAGTTCAGACACTCTATGTTCCTGTGCCGCAGAGAAAATTCAGTTTCGAATTCTATCGCCGCATCAACATCCTCTTTGTTAAGGTTAAAGTCACTGGCAATATAATCAATATCCTCACCATTAATCACTCTTTCCTGAATGAGCCAAGTAGGAATGCCCTTTATGTGCGGAGCGCCGAAACGGATTCTCGGATCAATAACAACAGGGCGATTTTTTCCTGCAATATGCCAACGCGATGCAATGCCTTGTTCATATTCAAATTCATGAAATCTTTGGGCCAAGAAGTCTTGCCACGCCAGCTGGCCATTCATGTTTGCAACGAGCAGATGTTTAACGCCCTCGTTTGAGCGTCCATATTCTTTCAGCATATCAATTCCGTCAGTTTTTAGTCTTATGGTTGCAAAAGGATAATCTTCGCCAAATTCTCTGCTCAGGTAGCTATGTGCCCGCACCACGTCAGCCAACTTCATGCCGGCTTTGCGCGCTGCCGCAACAACAGCGATTTCAATCAATTCAAGATACGACAGGGGCTCTCGTGGCTTAACGTGATGCATGACAGCGACCTGACGCCACCGGCTGATCGTCGAGCTGGATATGCGCGTGTAGCGCGCTACCTCGCCCGGCGCATAGTTCGGTATGCGCAAGCGATGGCGCCACGCATCTTGAACTTGTACTACACCCATCCTATCACCAACAGACTTACGGACCGGATGTTTCATAGATTGGCACTTCTCCTTCCGCAACAACCACACTCTGCTCTACTACCTCAAAATGTCGTATGGATATTGTGGTCAAGGCTGCCAATCATATTTACCCTTACGTCCGTGTCTCACAGCGCTACTTTAAACTGTTTATGCCAAAGTTGTCAACAATATAAACGGTGTCACTGTGGCGACACCAATCAGTTCGTTGCCCACTCGACGATATGGCGCGGCAGGTCGCGCTCGCGCACGGCGGTCTCCGGCACGACGCGGCCGCGCACGGACATGCCGGCCAGGTGCACCGTCTCCGGGTCGCCGGAGAGCAGCGGGTGCCACCACGGCAGGTCCTCGCCCTCGTACAGCAGGCGGTAGGCGCAGGTGTCGGGCATCCAGGTAAGTTCGGCCAGGCTGTCGGGCGACAGCCGGACGCAGTCGGGGACGTGGCTCTGGCGGTTGGGATAGTCGCGGCAGCGGCAGGTGCCGGCGTCGAGCAGGCGGCAGGTCACGTCGGTGAACTTGATGTCGCCGGTGGCGACATCCTCGAGCTTGACGAGGCAGCACTTGCCGCAGCCGTCGCACAGCGACTCCCATTCCGCCTCGGTCATGGCGGACAGCGGCTTGGCCTGCCAGAAAGGCCGGTCGTCGGTCATGGGGTCATCCGTTGCGCTTGCCCGTGCGGGGCGGGAGCCGGCCGGGCTGCCGGCCCGGGAGGCGGGGAGTATACCGCATCGGCGAGCACCGCCTCCCGCGCAAAATCGCCCGCCGCCGCAGATCGCCGCGGGCTGCCGCCGCCCGACCGGACGGCGTCCAACGGAGGCGGTTGCTGCAATGCAAAAGCCCCGGGACTCGGCGCGGCGTTGACCTCCGCTCGGCATCTTGTCGGCGCCCAAGGCGACCTAGTACTGAAGACGGAACGAGGCTAGTACTGAAGGTCGAAACGGGCGGGAATTGTGTAGGCTTTGCCGATAGTTGGATGGCCTTTTAGATAAATTGCACCTTAACTTCCCGTTGCGTCGGATTCGAAATCTGGTTAACATCGGTCAAACAGTTTGGTTGCAAATCTATAAAATTTGGAGGTTTTGCAATGGATCCCGTCAAGCCGCCGCTTCGCCCTTGGCCGCTTTCGGAGGATCCGGCGGCCGTTCAGCACGCCGATCCGCCGACGGGCCCGGAGGACCTGGATGCGGACCTGGAAGAGCTGTGGGACGAGCTGGAGGCTGCGTTCACAGGTATCCTGATCTACTGATCCGCGTCCCGCGGGCGGCCCGACCGCCCGCGGACTCATCGTGCCGCCGGCCCGCTTCGAGTCGCCTGTCGGACTCGGTATTTTACTTCGGTTCCATGACGAAATCTTAACAAAACGCGTTAACGGTTGTACTGCATCCCCGCGTACGGTCTCCATTTTTGGCCTTTGAAATTGATCCGGCGGCACGGGATGATCGGTTCCGGACGGTCTTGCCACCCATTATGCAAAACGGTGGCGGGCACCAGCCACCATGGGGCGATCGGGCGCTGCCGTCGGCCAATGATCCGGAAAGCCGCCACGCGGGTTGATTGACACCATAATATATTAGTCATAGCGATACCGGGCCGCCCGCTCGACCCCGAAAGTAAAGGGCGCCTGGTTCTTGACGGCAGGAGATTACGGAGGCGACGCACCATGGCCGTTCCGGGCAAGCTCCCCGACAAGTTTCTGGTGGCCCACGAGATCGAGGCCGCCACCATGCCGATCTGGGACGACCTGCGCCTGTTCCTGCAGATCGCGCGCCTGGGCAGCTTCACGAAGGCGGCGGAGCGCCTGCGCGTCTCCCAGCCGACGGTTGGCCGGCGCATGGAGCTGCTCGAGCAGCAGCTCGGCGTGCGACTGTTCGACCGGTCCAAGCGCGGCGCCATCCTGACCGAGACCGGCTCGGCGATCCTGGCCGACGTGGAGCGCATGGAACGCAGCGTGCTGGCGCTGGAGCGGCGCATCACGCCGGAGCACGGCACGCCCGCGGGCGACGTGCGGCTGTCCGTCACCGACGGCCTGGGCGCCTACTGGATCACGCCGCGGCTGCCGTCGTTCCTGGCCCGCTTCCCGGACATCCACATCGACCTGGTCTGCTCCATCCGGCCCGCGGACGTGGCGCGCAAGGAATGCGACATCTCCATCATGTTCCGCGTCCCGGACGTGGCCGACCTGCGCCACGCGCGCATCGGCACCCTGCACTTCGTGCCGTTCGCCTCCCGATCCTATATCGAGACCCACGGCATGCCGAAGGACGGGCGCGCCATGCTGCGCCACCGCATCCTGGACCACTATTCCTATCTCGACGACGAAGGCGACTGGTCGGCCTGGCAGGGCCTGCTCGGCGACGTCACGTCGCTGGGGTCGCCCCCGTACAAGACCAATGTCAGCTCGGCCTATTACCAGATGATCAAATGGGGCGGCGGCATCGGCCTGCTGCCCACCTATGCGGTGGCCGTGGACCCGGACCTGGTGCCGCTCGATATCGGCGTGCACACCCATTCAGCCATCTATCTCACCTATCATCCCGACCTGATCCGGGTCACGCGCGTGCGCATGGTGGTCGACTGGCTGAAGGAGATTTTCGGTCCGGCCCACGGCCCCTATTTCCGCGAAACGTTCTTTTTTCCCTCGCTCTAGGCTCAGTTCATCAGCCCCCGTTCGGAAAGGCCGGTCAGCGACGCGGGAAGGTCCCTGCCTTCGGACAGGGACGACAATGCCTGGTCCATCAACGACAGCTTGACCAGAATGCGGGCAATATCGGCCTGCATGGCATTCGCAATATGGGCGAGCGCCATGATCTCCTCGCGGATGGCCTTCTCGTGCTGTGTCTTCCGTCTGTTCTCGTCCATGAGCCCGTCCTCGCCGCCGGCGTCCCCGTCACCCGAGCCCGCGGAGTTCCTCCGCCAGATCGAGCGCGCGATTGGCAATGTCCTCGATCTCGTCGGCGATGACATCCACGTCGAGCAGATTGCGCTCGGCGTGGAGCAGCGCCAGCTCCTGCCTGAGGCTGTCCAGGTAGTGGTACAGCACGTTGTCCGACTGGTTGACCGTCTTCATTGCTACTCCCCCTCAGCAGCGATGCGGATCAAAGCGGATTGGTGGGTGGCCGGGCGGCGGACTTCTCCAGCACGCCGGGCCGGTCCCAGTCACCCTCGGGCCGGCAGAGCACGAGATGACCGGACGCCAGGCCGACCGCGTCGTCGCCCGGCTCCAACTGGCAGCACATGGCGACGTAGTCGTGATCGGAGAAATGGAATGAGCCGTCCTCGACCGGACGGAAGCCGTACCGCCCCCAGAACGGCACCAGGCGGCGCTGGGCGTGGCCGTACAGCGTGCGGTAGCCCTTGCGCCGGCACAGCTCGATGCCGAACCGGATCAGCCGCCGGGCGACCAGGGACGACCGGAATTCCCGGCGCACCGCCACCCGTTCCAGCTTGGCAAAATCGGCGAACCAGCGCAGGCGCATGGTTGCCGCGGGCTCGCCGTCGATCAGGCCGATCAGATGCGTGGCGGTAAAATCGTTGCCGTCGAACTCTTCGGCGTAAGGGCACTTCTGCTCCGCGAGAAACACCGCCCCGCGCACGACGAAGGCCTGCATCAGGTCCTCGATCGTGCCGGCCACCTTGACCTCGATGCCGTCGGCGGCCGCAGCCGCCGAGCTGGCGGGGACCGGTGTGGAGAACAGCTCCTCCGGTCCCGGTTCCTGGAGCGCCTCCGCGGGCGTCCGTGCATTCATGATGTTGCTCTCCCCCGTTTCGTCTGTTGCTCCGGCGTGCGGCGCCCCGTTCGACGGGCCGGCGTGCGCGGCAAAGTGCAGCGAAGCCGTCCCTTTCGTGTCATTTTCAGGTGCGGTATGGTGCCCCCGCGCCGCCCGCCATCCCCCGACGTGCGGGGGAATTAGTGCCTTCGGCTTATCCAAACCTCATCCGAAAAGTGTGTATCGCCGTCATACGCAAATGTATGAGGCCGGACTGCGTCATGCATCCGCACACCGGAGACTGAAAGTTTAGCGACCTATGGATATAATAGTGGAATATTGCCACGTATCCGACGCCCGGCGCGGACTCATGCCATCGGACGTGCCGGCGCCGGGGACGGCTCCGGCCGCGCGCCGCCGGCGCCGCCGGGCATCGGCGGTCGCCGGCGCGCCCCGAACCGCCGCCGGCCCGCCGCCGCGGCGGCGAATCACCGGCGCGCGCCCCGTTCCCGCTGCCTCGTGACCGCCCCATGACCGACCGCCGGAAGACCTGGCTCAAGCGCCTGCTGATCCTGCCGCCCGTGCTGGCGGGCGCGGCCGTGCTGGTGTGGCTGGCCGGCGGGCGCGAGGCGCCGGAGCAGGCCCCGCCGGCCGAGGCCGCGCAGGCGGTGCGCGTGGTCGAGGTCCGGCCGATCGACTTCGTGCCGCGCGCCGTCGGCCACGGCTTCGTCGAGCCGGGGCAGGTGTGGGAGGCGGTGGCCGAGGTCAGCGGCGAGATCGTCTACCGCCATCCGGACCTGGAGCGCGGCCAGCTGATCGCCGCCGGCACCGTCATCCTGCGCATCGATCCGTCCGACTACGAGCTGGCCATCGCCCGCATCGACGCCGCGCTGGAGGGCATCGAGGCGCAGCTCGCCGAGCTCGACCTGACCGAGACCAACACCGAGGCGTCGCTGGAGTTGGAGCGCCGCGCCCTGGCCCTGGCCGAGCAGGACCTGGCCCGGCAGCGCACCCTGCGCGCCCGCGGCTCCGCCAGCCAGGCGGCCGTCGACGCGGCGGAGCGGACCATGCTGACCATCCGCCAGCGGGTCCAGGAGCTGGAGAACGCACTGACCCTGATCCCGGCGCAGCGCCGCGCGCTGGCGGCGGAGCGCGCCCGCCTGCGCGCGGAGCGCGAGGAGGCCGCGCTCGACCTGGAGCGCACCGCCATCGCCACGCCGTTCGACGGGCGCGTCGCCGAGGCCGCCGGCGAGCAGGGCGAATACGCTGCCCCCGGCCAGGTGCTGGCGGTGATCGACGGGATCGCCACCGCCGAGGTCGCCGCCCAGATCGCCATCAACCACCTGGCGCCGCTGATCCCGCGCGACATCCCGATCGCCGACCTGCCCGCCGGCGAGCTGGGCGGGGTGCCGGAGCGGTTCGGCATCGACGCCGTCGTCCGCCTGGACCTGGGCGCGGTGCAGGCGGAATGGGACGCGCGCCTCGCCCGTCTCAGCGCCGCGATCGACCCGCAGACGCGCACGGTCGGCGCCATCGTCAGCGTGGACGACCCGTACCGGCAGGCGATCCCCGGCATCCGTCCGCCGCTGGCCAAGAACATGTACGTCGCGGTCGAGCTGTCCGGCCGGCCGCGGCCCGGCACCCTGGTCGTGCCGCGCGTGGCGGTGCACCGCGGCCCGGACGGGCGGCCGGTGGTCTACGTCGCCGGCCCCGACGACCGGCTGCGCATCCGCCCCGTCGATACCGGCACCACGCAGAGCGACCTGACCGTGATCGCCGACGGCCTGGAGCCGGGCGATCGCGTCGTCGTCACCGACCTGATCCCGGCGATCGAGGGCATGCTGCTGGCCCCGACGCCGGACGAGGCCCTGACCGGCCGGCTGTACGGCGAGGCGCGGGCCGCCGGTCCGGCGGCCGGGGCGACGGCCGGGGCGACGGCCGGGGCGACGGCCGGGGCGACGGACTGAGCCGGCGATGATCCGCTTCTTCGCCGCGCACCCGACCGCCGCCAACCTGCTGCTGCTGCTGCTCGTGGCACTGGGCCTGGTGGCGCTGCCCAACCTGCGCCGGGAGACCTTCCCGGACTTCTCCACCGACATCGTCCAGGTGACGATCCCCTACCCGGGCGCCTCTGCCGAGGACGTGGAGGAGGCGATCTGCGTGCGCATCGAGGACGCGCTCGACGAGCTGACCGACGTCGACGAGATCCGCTGCGATGCCCGCGAGGGCCTGGCCACCGCCGAGGTCGACATGGTGCCCGGCGGCGACATCAACCGCTTCCTCACCGACGTCAAGACCGAGATCGAGTCGATCGACGACTTTCCCGACCTGGCCGAACAGCCGATCGTGCGCGAGCTGGGCGTCACCGACCCGGTCGTGTCGATCGCCGTCACCGGCCCGATGGCCGAGCCCGACCTGCGCGTCTACGCCGACCGGGTGCGCGAGCGGCTGGTCCGTCTGCCCGAGGTCAGCCGGGCCACCCTGCGCGGCTTTTCCGACCGGCAGATCCGCATCGGCCTGAACGCGCAGGCGCTGCGCCAGTACGGGCTGAGCGTGGAGGACGTGGCGCGCGCGGTCGAGCGGCAGAGCGTCGACCTGCCGTCGGGCACCGTCGAGGCCGGCGAGCGCGACGTGCTGGTCCGCTTCGCCGAGGAGCGCCAGGACCCGCGCGGCTTCGAGGACCTGGTCGTGATCGGCGGCGAGACCGGCGCCGAGGTTCGCCTGGGCGAGATCGCCACGGTGATCGACCGCTTCGAGCTGACCGAGGAGCGCGTCACCTTCAACGGCCGCCGCGCCGCCCTGATCGAGGTCGCCAAGACCGACGACCAGGACACGCTGTCGGTCATGGCCGCGGTCCGCGCCTTCGTCGCGGAGGAGGAGGCGCGCGCGCCGCCGGACGTGGACTTTGCGCTGACCCGCGACGTCGCCTCGATCGTCCAGGACCGGCTCGACATGCTGCTCGACAACGGGCTGCAGGGGCTGGGGCTGGTGTTCCTGGTGCTGTGGCTGTTCTTCTCGCTGCGCTTCGCGTTCTGGGTGGCGATGGGCCTGCCGGCCTCGTTCCTGGGTACGCTGTTCCTGATGACGGTGTTCGGCTACTCCGTCGACATGCTGACCATGGTGGCGCTGCTGATCGCCATCGGCCTGCTGATGGACGACGCCATCGTCATCGCGGAGAACATCGCCAGCCACCTGCAGCGCGGCAAATCCGCCCTGGACGCCGCCGTGGACGGCACCCGCGAGGTGGCGCCGGGCGTGGCCTCGTCGTTCGCGACCACGGTGTGCGTGTTCGGCCCGCTGGCCTTCCTGGCCGGCGACATCGGCAAGGTGCTGAAGGTGGTGCCGGTGGTGCTGATCATGGTGCTGACGGTCAGCCTGATCGAGGCGTTCCTGATCCTGCCGCACCACATGGCGCACGCCCTGCGCCACGAGCGCCGCTCGCGGTTCCGCGACCGTTTCGATGCCGGCTTCGCGCGCATCCGCGAGCGCGGGCTGGGGCCGTTCGTCGACGCCGCGGTGCGCTGGCGCTACCTGACGCTCGGCATCGTGCTGATGCTGTTCCTGGTCTCGGTCGGCATGCTGGCCGGCGGCATCCTCAAGGTGCGGGCCTTCCCCGAGCTGGACGGCGACGTGGCCGAGGCGCGCATCCTGCTGCCCCAGGGCACGCCGCTGGCCCGCACCGAGGAGGTCGTGGACCGCGTCACGACCGCGCTGGCGCGGGTCGACGCCGCGCTGACGCCGCGCCAGCCGGACGGGCAGCCGCTGGTGCGCAACGTGCTGGTCCGGCACAACTTCAACCTCGACGCGTACGAGACCGGACCGCACGTGGCCACGGTCACCGCCGACCTGCTCGGCGCGGAAACGCGGACCGTGACCGTCGACGAGATCTTCGCGCTGTGGCGGGCCGAGGTCGGCCGCATCCCCGACGTGATCGCGCTGACCTTCAAGGAACCGCAGATCGGCCCGGCCGGGCTGCCCATCGAGATCCGGCTGCAAGGCGACGACCTGGACGCGCTCAAGGCCGCCTCGCAGGCGCTGCTGGGCTGGCTGGGCCGCTACCCCGGCGTCACCGACCTGAACGACGACCTGCGCCCCGGCAAGCCGGAACTGCGCCTGACCCTGCGCGAGGGCGCGGTCGCCGCCGACCTGGACGCCGCGACCATCGCCCGCCAGCTCCGCTCCGCCTTCCAGGGCACGACCGCGGCCGAGATCCAGGTCGGGCCGGAAAGCTTCGAGATCGACGTGCAGCTCGAGGCCGAAGACCAGGACAGCCTCGGCGACCTGGACACCTTCACCGTCACCCTGCCGAACGGCGCCCAGGCGCCGCTGTCCGCCGTGGCCGAGGTGGAGCCCGCCCGCGGCTACGCCCGCATCGCCCGCATCGACGGCCGCCGCACCGTCACGATCCGCGGCGAGGTCGACACCGAGACGGCCAACCTGAACGAGATCCTGGCCGACACCCGGGCCCGCTTCCTGCCGGAGCTGGCCGCGCGCCATCCCGGCATCGAGATCGCGCTGGAGGGCGAGGCGGCGGAACAGGCGGAGACCGGCGCCTCGCTGGCGCGCGGCTTCCTGCTCGGCCTGCTCGGCATGTTCATCCTGCTCAGCTTCCAGTTCCGCAGCTACGTCGAGCCGGTGATCGTCATGCTGGCCATCCCGTTCGCGCTGATCGGCGTGGTCTGGGGGCACCTGGCGATGGGGCTGGACCTGGTCATGCCCAGCCTGCTCGGGCTGGCGTCGCTGGCCGGCATCGTCGTCAACGACTCCATCCTGCTGGTCACCTTCGTGAAGACCAACGCGGCGCGCGGACTGGCCGTGGTCGACGCCGCCCGGCAGGCCAGCCGCGACCGGTTCCGCCCGGTGCTGCTGACCTCGCTGACCACCATCGCCGGCCTGCTGCCGCTGCTGTTCGAGCGCAGCCTGCAGGCGCAGGTGCTGATCCCGCTGGTCACGGCGCTGGCCTTCGGGCTGATGGCGGCGACGGTGCTGGTGCTGGTGCTGGTCCCGGCGCTGTACGCCATCCTGCACGACTTCGGCCTGACCGCGCTGGCCCGAGACGAGCGCGCGCCCGCCGGCGCCGAACCGTCGGCCGGGACCGGTTGAGGTGCGCTGCCGCTTCCACCGCCGCGACGTGCGACGTATCCTCCCGGCGGACAGGGCGGGCAGTGTCGCACCCCGGAACCCGTGCGCCGGCCCGGCCGTTTGTTCGCGCGACGGCAGTGCACGACGTGTGCAGTCTCACCGAAAGCGAGGGAGGGAATCATGGCCTGGAAAGCGGGCGTTGCTGCGGCGCTGGGCGTCGTGCTGGTGGCCGGTGCCGGTCAGGCGCAGGAGCCGGTATTGCAGACCGCGACCGGCACGTACATCAACGCCGACGGCGAGGCGATCGGCACGGCCACGCTGACCGAAACGCCCAACGGCGTGCTGATCGTGACCGAGATCAACGGTCTGCCCCAGGGCATCCACGCCTACCACATCCATGAGACCGGCGCGTGCCAGCCGCCCGACTTCACCTCGGCCGGCGGCCACTTCAACCCGACCGACGCCGGCCACGGCTATTTCGACCCCGACGGCTACCACGCCGGCGACCTGCCCAACGTCCACGTCGGCGCGGACGGCCTGCTGATGGTCGAGCACTTCACCGACCGGGTCACGCTGGACGAGGGCGAGGCCGCGCTGTTCGACGACGACGGCAGCGCCATGGTCCTCCACCAGGGCCCCGACGATTATCAAACCGACCCCGCCGGCGCCTCCGGCCCGCGCATCGCCTGCGCGGTCATCGAGCCGAACGCCGCGGACTAGCCGCGCGCCGGCCCGGCGCCCCGGCGGCCGGTGGCCCGGCGGCGGCTCCGCCCCGCCGCCGGCCGGTGCGCGCGCCCCGCGGCATCCGCGCGGGATGACGGCTGCCGGGAATCGCGACTATCCTCGTATCCGTATCCACCGCCGGGGCGGGTCCGAGGCCATGACCTTTCTCTCCAATCCCCTGCCGCACCACGAGGGCCGCCGCGCCGCGGTCGACCGTGCCTACCGCATGGACGAGACCGCCGCGGTCGCGGCGCTGATCCCCGAGGCGCGCCTGCCCGACGACGGCGCGCGGCGGGTCGAGGCGCGCGCCGCCGACCTGGTGCGCGGCGTGCGCCGCAACCGCCGCGCCTTCGGCGGGCTCGACTCGTTCCTGCAGGAGTTCGGCCTGTCCTCGAACGAGGGCGTCGCGCTGATGTGCGTCGCCGAGGCGCTGCTGCGCATCCCCGACGCCGAGACCGCCGACCGCCTGATCGAGGACAAGATCGGCGGCGCCCGCTGGGACGACCACCTGGGCCGCGGCGAGGGCCTGTTCGTCAACGCGTCGACCTGGGCGCTGATGCTGACCGGCCGGGTGCTGACACTGGACACCGCCGAGATGCGCCAGCCGCGCGCCCTGCTCAACCGGCTGGTCCGCGGCGTCGGCGAGCCGGTGATCCGCCAGGCGATCCGTCACGCCATGCGCATCATGGGCCGCCAGTTCGTGCTGGGCCGCACCATCGGCGAGGCGATCGAGCGCGCCGCCGAGTCCGAACGGCGCGGCTACCGGTACAGCTACGACATGCTGGGCGAGGCGGCGCGCACCCACCGCGACGCCGAGCGCTTTTTCCGGTCCTATGCGGACGCGATCGCGGCGATCGGCCGGCGCGCCGGCGGGCGCGGGCCGGCCGCGTCTCCCGGCGTCTCCGTAAAGCTCTCCGCCCTGCACCCGCGCTTCGAGCCGGGCCGGCGGGAGGAGGCCGGCGCGGCGCTGACCGAACGGCTGCGCAGCCTGGCGCTGGCGGCCCGCACGCAAGGCATCGGCCTGACCGTCGATTCCGAGGAGGCCGACCGCTTCGACCTGTCGCTCGACGTGATCGCCGCGGTCTACGCCGACCCGGCGCTGGCGGGCTGGGACGGCTTCGGGCTGGCCGTGCCCGCCTACCAGAAGCGCGCCCGCGCCACGCTGGACTGGCTGGCCGAGCTGGTCGAGCGCCACGGCCGCCGGCTGATGGTCCGGCTGGTCAAGGGCGCCTACTGGGACACCGAGATCAAGCTGACCCAGGAGCGCGGGCTGGACGGCTACCCGGTGTTCACGCGCAAGGCCTCGAGCGACGTGTCCTGGCTGGCCTGCGCCCGGTTCCTGCTGGACCGCCGCGACCTGTTCTACCCGCAGTTCGCCACGCACAACGCGCACTCGGTCGCCTACGCGCTGGAGCTCGGCGGGCCGCCGGGCGACTACGAGTTCCAGCGCCTGCACGGCATGGGCGAACCGCTGTACGACCAGCTGGTCGGGCCGGAGGCGCCGGTGCGGGTCTACGCCCCCGTCGGCGGGCACGAGGAGCTGCTCGCCTATCTGGTCCGGCGGCTGCTGGAGAACGGAGCCAACTCGTCGTTCGTCAACCGGCTCAACGACGACCAGGTGCCGGTCGAGGAGATCGCCGCCGACCCGGTGGCGCGCGTCGCCGCCCTGCCGCGCAAGCCGCACCCGCGCATCCCGCTGCCCGCCGACCTGTACCGCCCGGACCGGGCCAACTCCCGCGGGCTCGACGTCAGCGACCCGACCGCGCTGCGCCCCGAGCTGGAGGCCATGGCGCGCGCCGCCGAGGCCCTCTGGCACGCCCGCCCGCTGCTGGCCGACGGCGACGGGACCGGCGGCGCGCCGCGCGCCGCGCTCGACCCCGCCGACCAGGCCCGCGAGATCGGCAGTGTCGCCGACGCCACGCCGGCCGAAATCGACCGCGCCCTGGCCGCCGCCGCCCGCGCCTGGCGCGGCTGGACCGAGGCCGGCGGCGGGCACCGTGCCGACCTGCTCGACCGCATGGCCGACGCGCTGGAGGCGCACCGGCCGGAGCTGATGGCGATCGCCGTGCGCGAGGCCGGCAAGACCCTGCCCGACGCCCTGGCCGAGGTGCGCGAGGCGGCCGACTTCTGCCGCTACTACGCCGCGCGCGCCCGCGAGGCGTTCGCCGGCCCGCGCCGGCTGCCGGGGCCGACCGGCGAGGACAACGTGCTGGCCCTGGGCGGGCGCGGGCCGTTCGCGTGCATCAGCCCGTGGAACTTCCCGCTGGCGATCTTCACCGGCCAGGTCGCCGCCGCGCTGGCCGCCGGCAACGCCGTGGTCGCCAAGCCGGCCGAGCAGACGCCGATCCTGGCCTGCCGCGCCGCCGCGCTGTTCCGCGGCGCCGGGGTGCCGCCGGAGGTGCTCCAGGTGCTGCCCGGCGACGGCCCCTCGGTGGGCGCGCGGCTGGTCGCCGACCCGCGCATCGCCGGCGTCGCGTTCACCGGCTCGACCGACACGGCGCGGGCGATCAACGCGGCGCTGGCCGCCCGCACCGGCCCGATCGTGCCGCTGATCGCCGAGACCGGCGGCCAGAACGCCATGATCGTGGACTCCACCGCGCTGCCCGAGCAGGTCGTGCTCGACGTGATCGACAGCGCGTTCAAGAGCGCCGGGCAACGCTGTTCGGCCCTGCGCGTGCTGTTCGTGCAGGAGGACATCGCCGACCGCCTGCTCGCCATGCTGGCCGGGGCGGCGGAGACGCTGAGCGTGGGCGACCCCGCGCTGCTCGCCACCGACGTGGGCCCGGTGATCGACGCCGACGCCCGCGCCATGCTGGCGGCGCACGCCGAACGCATGGCCCGCGAGGCCGAGCCGCTATTCACCGTGCCGGTGGACGACGGCCCGGCCGGCGCCCACGCCCGCGGCCTGTTCTTCGCGCCGCGCGCCTTCGCCCTCGACCGGCTGGACCGGCTGGAGCGCGAGGTGTTCGGCCCGGTGCTGCACGTGATCCGCTACCGCGCCGGGCACCTGGACCGGGTGCTGGACGCGATCGCGGCGACCGGCTACGGCCTGACGCTGGGCATCCACACGCGCATCGACTCCACCGCCCGCCGCGTGGCGCGGCGGCTCGCGGTCGGCAACACCTACGTCAACCGCAACATGGTCGGCGCCGTGGTCGGCGTGCAGCCGTTCGGCGGCCACGGCCTGTCCGGCACCGGCCCCAAGGCCGGCGGCCCGCACTATCTCTACCGCTTCGCCACCGAGCACACGGTCACGATCAACACCACCGCCGCCGGCGGCAACGCCACCCTGGTCTCGCTCTCGGAGGAGGAGCCGGCGGGGGCGTAGGGCGGCAACGCACCCGCCCGGGAGCCCGGCGTCCATCGAGAGGACACCCGCGGCACGCCCCGTCCACATCCGCCATGCCCGTCAAAGATCAACCCGCCACGTACATTTCTTTGACTTCGAAAGGCTCAAAGGTCCGAACTTTCTTCTCGATTTCTGCTGACCAGTGGCATTCGCGGTGGAGCACTCTTCCAGATCCATTCGACTTCATTAGCATCTAACTGGTATGCCCTCATTACCATGTTGCTAATCAGCTTCTCCATTTCTTGTATTTGAGAGCGGAACTGTTCTCCAGGATACATGATTTCGTGGAAAGCGTCCTTAATCCGCAGTATTTGTTTTGGGGAAAGATGCGTATTGTTGGCAGCCCTACTTATAAGTAAGCGAATTAGGGACTCGGCATCGTTCCAAGCATTCTCATTGACGTTCTGTAGATTTTTGACAACATCAATTTCAAGCGCTAGCCACTCCAAAAACGAAGTGCGCATATCAAGCAATCTTCTCTTCTTCTCTAGTATAGAGGAACAAAGATCATGCGCCTGTGCAGCGTCCTGTTTTAATGCATTTGCAATTGGAAGCCGCTCCATTTTGTAACCAACGGGACTTAAAGCCTCATCCTTCATATGAGGCAAGTATCTCCAGTTATACCACCACATAAGCGGCGAATTGAGAACGCATAAAAGCCACAAGTCTCTGCCAGGAATCATGAATGTCTTGTTATTTCCAAAAAATCCGGAATCATCGAATGCGAAAGCGCTGTGAAATTGAATTTCCTGATACATAATTTTAGGGGACTCAAAAAGATTGAAAAATTCGATGCTATCTTGTATTTCATACCATATATAACTGCCCGGCTTTCTTCCAGGCCATTTTCTGCCTGTGAAGCCGGCCGGCTTCGGTTCAAGCTGCTGCCTGTAGCGCGTTAAATGGTTGAAAATTGCATGATATTCTTCAATCTCAATCCCGCGCCTAGAAAATATTAGCCACAAATCTTGCCATTGCACATTCCAGCGCTTAATATCCTGACCTCTAACATATGGCTTAAGTAAATCAACAGACTTCGGATCCTCTTTCACTAATTGCGCTTTTGTATTGGCGTCTATCACAAAAGCATCATTAAAACCAGTCACTATTCCTCTGTAGGGTTTGTCGCCAACATATTCTTCAAGTGCAACTCCACGATTTGATATCTTATCGATGATGGTATTAATATGTTCCGGCTCAAAATGCCAGGCTTGCTCGCCATAATCAACACGCTGCGCTGAAAAACCCTCGGCCCTGACCTGAGCAGGCAGGTGATCAATATCAAGCTTCTCTCTAGGAATTACACATACCCAAACTTTCTTTGGGGTGTCCAGCTTATCAGGGCGACGCACAACAACTACTGATGGAAATACATCTGCATCTGGAAAAAACTGTTTGGCATGACCAAAGTCAACAATAGTGTCAATCCAGCCTTTATCGCCCATAAAATGGCGCAATGGCGCTCCATACCCTGCCCGCATCCACTTATTGGTGACAACAAACGACAGCCTGCCGCCAGGCCGCAACATGTTCAGCCCTTGTTCGTAGAAGTAAACATACAGGTCTGCGGTTCCATGATATGTTTCAAAAATCTTTGACAGCACCGGCTTGTACTTTCCGATCGCCTCCTGCCGTACGTAGGGAGGGTTGCCGATGACGGCGTCGAACCCGCCCTTCGGGGACTTGCTTTCCCAGTCGTTCCAGACACCTGGAAAGGCGATCTCCCAGTGCAGGAAGCGTTCCTCGGCACTCAGCCGCTCGGCCTCGGACAGGATTTCCAGCAACAGCGCATAATCCTGCGGATTGCCCTTGCCGGCCGGCAGCATGTCTTCCTGGTGAGCCGCATCGTCCGGCAACAGCCCGAGCGGTTTCGCTTCGACCGGCGCGCGGAGAGGCTCCTGTCCGGCGACGACACGGACCGGGTCGCCATAGACTCCGTCCAGGAAGGCCTCGAGCGCGTTGCGTTTCCGCTCTTCCCTCGCAGCCGGCTGGTCTTCATGGTTGCCGACGGCGCCACGCTTCCGGCGGACCTGCTTGGGCTTTTCCGTCAGGCCTTGCCAGCGCAACGCGTGCCAGAAATCCAGAAACGCCGACAGGGGGGCCGTCCGGCGCGTCATTTCCTCGAAATGTTCGCGGGACTCCATGACCTCGCTGATGTCGGTATCGGTGAGCTTTTCCACCGCCTGCATCTCGATGGCCGCACCCTTGGCCCGCCGAACCTCACGCCAGATCAACAGCTCGCCGCGGTCTCTCAGATCGTCGAGCACCCGGTGCAGCCACTCGCCGCAAAGGCTGTCGCCGCAGCGCAAATGGTGGTCCAGGAACGACAGCGGGGCGCCAACCGTGAAAGTGTGCAGCCACAGTGCGAGCTTTGCCAGCTCCACCGCCATCGGGTTCTTGTCCACCCCATAGATGACGCGTTTCAAAATGATGCGGCGGACGATCTGTTTGTCGTCAAGCTGGTCATCCTGGATCGACCAGCCCGCCTCGGCCGCTCGCATGCGGATCGCGATGCGGATCTTCTCCATGCGTTCGGCCAAGGGGGAGACATAGGTCGCGCCCGCCTCAAGCCAGGGTACGGCGCTTTCGGCATCCGCCATTGCCTGGAGCACGCGGTCGGACAGATAGTCTACAAGGCTAACGAGAAAGTGCCCGCTTCCCATCGCCGGGTCGCACACCTTCAAGGCGATAATGGCCTCCGCCGCGTCGCATTCACGCAGCCGGGCAAGCTTATGGTCGATCGGCCGCTGTTCGGCGATCAGCGCACTGACCGCATTGTCGAACACCGCGATCCGCTCGTCGACGAGCGGCCCGACCGCGCGGTCGATGATCAGCCGGACGAGCTCGTCGGGCGTGTAATAGCTGCCGCTGCTCTTTCTGGCATAATCGTTCGGCCGGATTTCGATGCGCCCGTTCTCGACGACGGGCTCGAATTCCAGAAGGCGCTCATAGATCGACCCGAGCTGTTCCACAGAAAGGTCGCGATAATTGATCCATTTCCGCTGACCAGCCTCCTCCCGCCGCGACAGACGGTCGAGCAGCGGGGCGAACAGCGCATCCGGCACCCAGACACGCTCCAGCATGGGCGCGCCGCGCGGGTCAAACAAGCCGCCGTCGTACGGCGGCAGGCCGATGGTCGGCGCGCCGGTATCGACGATGTGACACAGCTGACGGACGTGGTGGAAATAGATGTCGACCTCTGCCGCAAAGGTATCAGTCGAATCGACCCGGTCACGGATGTCCTGCCGCACACGCGTGCGCAGTCCGTAGTCGTCATACTTCTGGTCGAAGACCGGCAGCAGGTTGCGATCCTCCGCATACAGCAGGAACAGTAGGCGGTAGAGCAGGACCAGCGCCGATTGACGGGTTTCAGAAAGATAGTCTGCCGTGAGCATTGCAGGCCGCTGCGGGTCGCCCGCCACCAGGGCCCGGATGAGTTCCGGAAAGACATGGTCGAAGACGGTATCGCTGAGGTCGCGCGTGACCCGCGCCTCCCATGTGCGGCCTTCGTCGCGCGCGATTTGATGCAGCGTGCGGCCATCCGCGCCGCGCCGGAACCCTTCAGGCCCGAAGAACAGTGCAAACAGCTTGAGCCAGTGATCCGGACGGCTTCTCTGCGCGGCCGAAAACAGGTCCGGCGCGACACCGGGCACCTCCAGGACGACGGGCAGATCGATTTCCAGGAATTCTTCAGCACGCGAGCGCGCGCCTTGGAAATAAAGGCGCCAATGCCGGCCGTTCGTGAGCATGCCCCACTGGATGCGGCGCTCCGACTCGACCTCGGCACGGCTCAGGTAACGAAGGATTTGCGTCGACGGAACACCATCCCCCGGTCCCTCGCCCGCCGTCCGGTCAAGCGGGCGCTGCCAACGCTTGGACTCGAGGATGGACACCGCATGACGAAACCGCTCATGCGGCGCCTTCGGCGCAGCCTCGGCCTTGGCCTCGTACTCGCCATACAGCAGCACATCCGGGATGTCGTGCCGACCGGCCGCCACCTCGGTGTGGTACGGCCAGCCGAGCGCATCGAGCACCTTGAAGATCAGCTCATGATTGGTGTCCGCCTCGCTCTGACGGGCGCCGGTCGGAAACGCGGCGAACACCGCCTTGAGCCGCCCCTTCAGGGCATCAAGGCGATCCGCCGGGTAGGTCTGCCACTCGGGTCGGCTGGCAATACCCTCCGTCAAGAAATCGTCGGTGAAGAGGGTGCCGCGCCTAAGGTTTTCCTGGTTGTGTCGCATGCCGCCTACTCTTTCACGGGGCGGCAATCGGATCAATCCGCGACGGCTTCACGACGACAGGATATTTAGGGTCAAAATCTGCCCGCCCGCTCAACGCCGCTGCAAGCGCCAACCATGGTCCAGCAGCATACCAGCCCCGCCACACTTGATGTCCGAGCGGCGGTCAGAGCGTGGCCACCATCGAGGTGGCAGGGTGATGACACCCACGCCCTCACGCCGCCTCCGCCTCCGCCGCGGCCCAGTAGTCGTGCAGGCGGGCGGTCAGGCGTTTGGGCTTGTCGGCGAACAGGCGCTCGCCCAGGGGGCGGGCCTCGGCCTGCAGGCGGGTGCGATGGCGGTCGATCAGGGCGGTGGCGGCCGCCGCCGCGTGCGGGTCGGCGGCGAACGCGGGCTCGGTCAGGCGGGCGCGCAGTTCAGCCAGGTCGTGCTCGTCGCCGAGGACGCGGCCGAGCTGCTTGGCCTCGTCGAAGCGCGCCTTGAACACCGGCGGCCAGACCTTGCGCAGCAGGCGCAGGTGGTAGGTGTGGTACTTGACGCGCTTGCGCCACTCGTGAAACGCCTCGGGCGAGGGATCGGCGTAGGCCTCCGCCATGGCGGCGCGGCCGCGCCGGTAGGTGCGCACGAACCCGTCGGCGACCGCGTCCGGGCCCTCGGCGGACAGCGCCAGCCCGGCCAGGATCTCGCGCGCCCCGGCCAGGGCGACGCGGAACTCGGCGACCACCGCGGCCGGCCCGTCGCCGTCGAAGTCCGGCCGGCGTTCGGCCAGCGCAGCGCGCACCGGCTCGACCGCGCTCCGGTCGAACTCCGGCCCCTCGTCGGCGACCACCTTGTCGAACGTCTCCAGCAGCGCGGTGGCGTCGCGCAGGCCACCGGCGCGGCGGGCGGCGTCGCGCAGCGCCTCGTTGCCGGCGCGGTACACCGTCTTCGGCAGCGCGCCGCGCACCAGCCGCAGCAGGGCGCGCCCCTTCTTGCAGCTCTTGCGCGCCTCGTGGACCGCCACCTCGGGATCGTCGCCATTACTGGCGCCGGCCAGTCGGGCCATGGCGTCGTCGATCTGTTCGAGCGCCACGCGCCGCACCTCCGCCGACAGCGGCTGGCCGAGCGCGAGCTGATAGGCCATGCCTGCCTCCCTTGCGCCGCGGGACCGCGGCCGCCCGTGAACCTTTCGACTCCCTGAGATAGCGGCGTGCCCCGCACGGTTCCAGCCGCGGCCGGACGAAATCGCGCCGTGGGCCCGGGGGCGGCGGATCGGCGCGATTCCGGTGCGCCGCAGCCGCGCACCCTGCGTTTCGGCGGCAACGGTATGCTTGCCCGTACGTTGAGTTCAGGACATGCGCCCCGGCGTCCGCACCCGGCGGCGCGGCCGACAGGAGACGAACCCATGCTGACCAGGTTCCTTCCAGCGCTCGCCGCCTTGCTTGCCGCGGGGCCGGCCTGGGCGCAGGTGCGCGATCACGGCCCCGGCATGATGTGGGACGGCTGGACCGGCTGGTGGCCCGGCATGATTTTCGGCTGGCTGTTCATGATCGCCCTGCTGGTGGGCGTCGTGCTGGGGATCGTGGCCCTGGTGCGCTGGCTCGGCCGGTCCGGCGGGCAGGCCTCCGGCCCGCCCCCGCCCTCCGACGCCCGCCGCATCCTGGAGGAACGCTTCGCGCGGGGCGAGATCGACGAGGAGGAATACCTCCGCCGCCGCCGGCACCTGGACGCGCGGTGACAGGCGGGGCCTCTGAGCGGTCTGCTGAACGCGCCTTGCCGAGGGCGCCCGGCTACTCCGTCACCGCACAGGCGAAGACGCGCCCGGCCACGTCCAGATCGGCTGCCGATGTCAAGCCGACCGGATCGGCCATCCCGTCAACCAGATGCGGTTGAGACAGCCAGCAACGGACCAGGCCGGACCGGTCCCGCAGACAAGTCTGCATGCCGTCCGAAACCGCCTGGACCGGCTCGGGAACAGCCCCGGCCAGCCCGTCAGGAAACGCATGGATGTCCCCCCAGCAGGCGACGCCGGCATCCGCGGTCACGGCGCAACTGTGGTCACCGCCGGCGGAAACGCCCGTCGCGGACAAGCCGCCGGGCACTCCGGCCTGCCCGAACTCGTCGCCGCCCCAGCACGTGACCGAGCGGTCCGGGCGGATGGCGCAGGTGTGGAACAGCCCCACGGCGACCGCGACGGCCCGCAGGTCCGCTGGCGGCGTGGACTGGCCCAAGTCGTCCGTGCCCCAGCATCCGACGGTCCCGTCTTCCAGGATTGCGCAGGCATGCGCCGGGCCGACAGACACGGCGACGTATCGCAGCCCCGGATCGACCCGGTCCGCAGGCGGCACCGGATCGCCGGCACATGCCAGCCGGCCTTCGCCATCTATGACGCAGGCGCCGAAGCTGCCCGCGGCGAAGGCCCGATAGCCGCGCGGCGCCGTCAGCAGTTCATCGCCCTCGGGCAGGGACAGGCACCGGACGCCGTCCGAGGGGGCGCCGCCGCAGGCGACGAAGACGCCGAGCTCGATATCGGTGATATCGGCCGAAAGCTGAGAAAGAGCGCCGCCCGGAGGCTGCGGGACATCGGACCCGAAATCCTCTCCCCAGCAGACGAGTCCGGCTTGGAGGCTGCCCGTACTCATCAGAACGGTGAGCAGCACCATGACCGCGCTCGCACCGCTGCCCTTGACGCCCTTGAGCATCAGAGTCCCTCGCCGTATGGCCCGCGTCACCGCGGGGAGGACGATACAGAAGCCAATTCCGTTTCCTATCGCCTTGACGTTCCGAAGCCCGTCAATCCGAACGGGTGCGCGTGAGCGACGCGATCGGCACTGCCTAAGTCCCTGCTCTCAAACCGCGCTCTCCGCCGTGCCGTGGGCGTGCCGGCCGGCCTCGTGGGCGGCGTGGGCGGCCAGCAGGATGTGGACCAGGTCGTCGGTGTCGTCGTAGCCGTCGGTGTTGACGATCACGTCGAAGTTGTGCGGCTCGTTGGTGCGGGACTTGAAGTGCTCCCACACGAACCGCGCCCGCTTCTGGTTTATGTCGCGCACCCGGGCCGCGGCCGCGGTCTTGTCCAGCCCCTCCTCCGCGGCGATGCGGCGGGCGCAGCGCTCCACCGAGCCGACCAGGCGCAGGCGGAAGGCGCCCCGGTCGCGCAGGATCAGGTGGGCGCCGCGGCCCATGATCACGCCGCCGGTGCTGGCGATGTAGAGCACGATGTTGATCAGGTGGCGCATGTACTGCGACGGATGCAGGCGCGTGTGCGTGGTCAGCGACGACAGCCACAGGCCCCAATTGTCGATATCGGTCTCGTCCAGCAGCGCCATCGCCGCCTTGTCCTCGTGCGCCGCGGCGGCGATGCGCTCGACGATGTCCCGGTCGAAGTAGTCCACGCCCAGCGCCTCGGCCAGGCCGCGGCCGACCGCCTCGGCGCCGCAGCCCTCGTCGCGCGCGATCGTGATCAGCGGCGGCCGCTCCGCCTCGCCGGGGCGGCGGCCGGACCCGAGCCCCCGCGCGCCGATCACGGCGCCGAGCGCTTCCTGCGGAGTCAACGCCATGGCTCTGCCTCCCTCCGTGGGCGGGGTCCCGGCCGGGCTCCGGGCCGGCGCCGGCCGGCGGCCCCAGGCGGCCCCGTTCAACGACCTTAGCAGCCCCGCGGGATTGCCCGCAACGCCGCCCGCCGGCCGGCCCGGCGATGGTGCCGGGCGCGCGCGGTCAGGTCGCGGCGGCGCCGTGCAGCACGCGCTCGGGCGGCAGGCGCAGGGTCACCGTGACGCCGCGGCCGATGTCGCTGTCGATCTCCATGTCGCCGCCGTGCAGGCGCAGCAGCGACAGGGCGATCGGCAGGCCCAGGCCGGTGCTCGGCTCGTCGGTGATGCGCGCGTTGCTGGCCTGGCCGAACGCCTCCAGCACGCGCGGGATCTCCGCCTTCGGGATGCCGATGCCGGTGTCGCGCACGACGATGGTCGGCGCGCCGTCGACCAGCTCCGCCCGGATCGAGACCGTGCCGCCGGGCTCGGTGAACTTGACCGCGTTGGACAGCAGGTTGAGCACGATCTGCTTGAGCGCGCGCCGGTCGCCCAGCACCGCCGGCATCGGCTCGACCCCGACGCTGAGGTCGAGTCCCTTGCGGTAGGCGCGGTCGCGCATCAGGTGCGCCGCCCCCTGCACCACCGTGCGCAGGTCGACCCGCGTCTCGTGCAGCTCGAACCGGCCGGCCTCGATCTTGGCCAGGTCGAGCACCTCGTTGACCAGGGCGAGCAGCAGCTGGCCGCTGCGGTGGATGTCGCCGGCGTATTCGCAGACCTTGTCCGCGCCCTGGCGGCCGAAGCCGTCGCCCTGCATCAGCTCGGAGAAGCCGAGGATGGCGTTGAGCGGGGTGCGCAGCTCGTGGCTCATCTGCGCCAGGAACTCGGACTTGGCGCGGCTGGCCGCCTCCGCCTGCGCCTTGGCCTGGCGCAGCTCCAGTTCGGCCACCTTGCGCTCGGTGATGTCGGCGTACAGGCTGACGAAGCCGCCGTCGGGCATGGGGTCGCGCACGATCTCCAGCCAGCGGCCGTTCGGGCGCTGCCGTTCCCAGCTGCGCAGCCACGGCGCCCAGTACAGGCGGCGGCGGCGCGCCACCTCCGCGTCCGCGTCGACCTGGCCGAACTCGCCGATCCCGGCCTGATGGCGGATGATGTCGTCGAGCGCCGTGCCGGGCCGGGTCAGCGCCTCGGGCAGGTCGAGCAGGGTGCGGAACCGGTCGTTGCAGTAGCGCAGCCTGAGGTCCGGGCCGAACACGCTGACACCCTGGCGGATGTGCTGGAGCACGGCACGCAGCACGGCGGCCGGGCTTTCCGCTCCGCCGGACGGCGCGGGATTGGCCCCCGCCCCGTCGGGCGCGGCCGGACGCAGCAGCAGGGTGCAGCCCGCGAACCGGCCGTCGGAGTCGGCGTCGGCCTCGGCCTCGATCCGCGCGGCGCGCCGTTGCCCGTCCAGGCCGGCGATGTGGATGACGGCCGCGGCCGCCGCCCCGCCCGTGACCGCCGTGGCCAGCGCGGCCGCCGTGGCGCTGTCGAGCAGGTCGGCGAACGCCCGGCCGGCGAGCGCGCCCCGGCCGGCGCCGCACAGCCGGTGCGCCGCCGCGTTGGCGAAGGCGATGCGGCCGTCGCAGTCCAGCGCCACGACGCCGCGCCCGCCGCCATGCCGGCAGTCCTGCTCTGCGCTCATGCGGGCCCCGCTGCTGCGCTCCTGTCCGTCCACAGTATAACCGACCGGCGCCGTTGCCCAAAGCCGGCGTGTTGCGCCGTTGCGGCACCCGGTGTTGCACGGCCACAGCCGGTCGCCCCACGCCCACCCTTTGAACGCGGGCGCAGGACACGCTAAATCAAGCATGCATCTCGTGTTTCACAGCCTCGGGCGAACAGCGCCGGCCGCCCCCTTGCGCCGGTGCGGGAGGAGTTGACGTGACCATCACCGGACAAGACAGCCTGAAGACCCGCCGCACCCTGACCGTGGACGGCAAGGAGTACGACTATTTCAGCCTGGAGGCGGCCAGCGCGGCCGGGCTGGGCGACGTGTCGCGCCTGCCGTTCTCGCTCAAGGTGCTGCTGGAGAACCTGCTGCGCTTCGAGGACGGGCGCACCGTGTCGGTCGACGACGTCAAGGCGATGGCGCAGTGGCTGGACGATCGCCGCTCCGACCGGGAGATCGCCTATCGACCGGCGCGCGTGCTGATGCAGGACTTCACCGGCGTGCCGGCGGTGGTCGACCTGGCGGCAATGCGCGAGGCGATGCTGCACCTGGGCGGCGACCCGAAGCGGATCAACCCGCTGTCGGCCGTCGACCTGGTCATCGACCACTCGGTCATGGTCGACGCGTTCGGCAACGCGCTGGCCTTCCAGCAGAACGTGGCGCACGAGTTCGAGCGCAACGGCGAGCGCTACGCGTTCCTGCGCTGGGGCCAGACCGCGTTCGACAATTTCCGCGTGGTACCTCCGGGCACCGGCATCTGCCACCAGGTCAACCTGGAATACCTGGCCCAGGTGGTCTGGTCCGAGGCCGACCAGAGCGAGGGCGGGCGCATGGTCGCCTACCCCGACACCCTGGTCGGCACCGACAGCCACACCACCATGATCAACGGCCTGGCCGTGCTGGGCTGGGGCGTCGGCGGCATCGAGGCCGAGGCGGCCATGCTGGGCCAGCCGGTGTCGATGGTCGTCCCCGAGGTGGTCGGCTTCAAGCTCACGGGGAGCCTGCGCGAGGGCGCGACGGCCACCGACCTGGTGCTGACCGTCACCGAGATGCTGCGCAGGAAGGGCGTGGTCGGCAAGTTCGTCGAGTTCTACGGCCCCGGCCTGGACAGCATGTCGCTCGCCGACCGCGCCACCATCGGCAACATGGCCCCCGAGTACGGCGCCACCTGCGGGTTCTTCCCCATCGACGGCGAGACGCTGCGCTATCTGGAGCTGTCGGGGCGCGACCCGCACCGCGTGCGCCTGGTCGAGGCCTATGCCAAGACGCAGGGCCTGTGGCGCGAGTCCGGCATGCCCGACCCGGTGTTCACCGACACCCTGGAGCTCGACCTGGACGACGTGGTGCCGTCGCTGGCCGGGCCGAAGCGCCCGCAGGACCGGGTCGCGCTGAGCGAGGCGGCGCCGCGCTTCATGGCCCACCTGGCCAACGAGCTGCACGTCGACCCGACCGGCGACGAGGGCCGGCTGATGGGCGAGGGCGGCAGCCCCGGCGAGCCGAACCACACCGAGGACCCGCGCGACAAGCAGGTGCTGGTCGCCGGCGCCGACTATGCTCTGGGTCATGGCGACGTGGTGATCGCCGCGATCACGAGCTGCACCAACACCTCCAACCCGTCGGTCATGCTCGCCGCCGGGCTGGTGGCGCGCAAGGCGCACCAGAAGGGGCTGACGGTCAAGCCGTGGGTCAAGACCTCGCTGGCGCCGGGCAGCCAGGTGGTCACCGACTATCTGGAGGCGGCCGGCGTGCAGGACGACCTGGACGCGCTGGGCTTCAACCTGGTCGGCTACGGCTGCACCACCTGCATCGGCAACTCCGGCCCGCTGCCCGAGCCGATCGCCGACGCGGTGGAGAAGGGCGACCTGGTGGTCTGCTCGGTGCTGTCGGGCAACCGCAACTTCGAGGGCCGCATCAACCCGCACTGCCGGGCCAACTACCTGGCCTCGCCGCCGCTGGTGGTCGCCTATGCCATCGCCGGGTCGATGCGCGTCGACCTGGTCAAGGAGCCGCTGGGCACCGACCGCGACGGCAACCCGGTCTACCTGAAGGACATCTGGCCGAGCAGCCAGGAGATCGCCGACCTGATCGCCACCGCGGTGACGCCGGAGATGTTCCGCAAGCGCTACGCCAACGTGTTCGAGGGGCCCGAGCAGTGGCGCGAGGTGGCCACCGCCGAGGGCATGACCTACCAGTGGGACGACGGCTCCACCTACGTCAAGCTGCCGCCGTTCTTCGAAGAAATGGCGCCGGAGCCGCCGCCGATCGAGGACGTGCACGGGGCGCGGGTGCTGGCCATGCTGGCCGACAGCGTGACCACCGACCACATCTCCCCGGCCGGCTCGATCAAGAAGGACAGCCCGGCCGGCAGCTACCTGGTCGGCCATGACGTGACGCCGCGCGAGTTCAACTCCTACGGCGCCCGCCGCGGTAACCACGAAGTCATGATGCGCGGCACCTTCGCCAATATCCGCATCCGCAACGAGCTGGTGCCGGGCACCGAGGGCGGGGTGACCAGGCACATGCCGTCGGGCGAGGTGATGCCGATCTACGACGCGGCGATGCGCTACCGGGACGACGGCGTGCCGCTGCTGGTGTTCGCCGGCAAGGAGTACGGCACCGGCTCGTCGCGCGACTGGGCGGCCAAGGGCACCCGCCTGCTCGGCATCAAGGCGGTGGTGGCGGAGAGCTTCGAGCGCATCCACCGCTCCAACCTGGTCGGCATGGGCATTCTGCCGCTGCAGTTCAAGGGCGGCATGACCCGCGCCGACCTGAACCTGGACGGCCGCGAGACCTTCGACCTGACCGGCGTCGCCGGCGGCATCCGCCCGCGCATGGACGTCACCCTGACGATCCACCGCGCCGACGGCTCGGCGGACGAGGTCGCCCTGCTGTGCCGCATCGACACCCTGGACGAGGTCGAATACTACAAGAACGGCGGCATCCTGCAGTACGTCCTGCGCAGCATGATGCAGGAAGCGGCGTAACGCCACTCCCCGCCGCCCGGACCGGCTCTTCGCCGGTCCGGGCGGGCACCGCAGACATCGGTCGAGTAGCACGGGGGAGTTTCACCCCCGTGCTACTCGACCGGTATTTGGCCGGCAAAAAAGGCCCCTCCGCGGGGACGGAGGGGCCCGTAACCAACCCGGAAGCCGGCGCTATTGCGCCGCTTCGGCGTGGATCTGTTCGCCGTTGATGACCAGGCCTTCGTCGCCGGCGGTGACGCGGGCGGTGTCGCCTTCGCCGATGCGGCCCTGCAGGATCATCGTCGCCAGCGGGTTCTGCAGCTCGCGCTGGATGACGCGCTTGAGCGGGCGGGCGCCGTAGACCGGGTCGTAGCCGGCATCGCCCAGCCAGCGGCGGGCGGCGTCGTCAAGCTCCAGGTCGATCTTGCGGTCGGCCAGCAGGGCGGCCAGCCGGTGCAGCTGGATGTCCACGATCTGCGCCATGTTCTCCCGCGACAGCCGGTGGAAGACGATGATCTCGTCCAGTCGGTTGAGGAACTCGGGCCGGAAGTGGGCGCGCACCGCGGTCAGCACCTGCTCCCGCGCGATCGCGTCGGGTTCGGCCGTGGCCGTGGCCAGGTGCTCCGAGCCCAGGTTCGACGTCATGATGATCAGCGTGTTGCGGAAGTCCACGGTGCGGCCGTGGCCGTCGGTCAGGCGGCCGTCGTCGAGCACCTGGAGCAGCACGTTGAACACGTCGTGGTGGGCCTTCTCGATCTCGTCGAACAGGACCACCTGATAGGGCCGGCGGCGCACCGCCTCGGTCAGGGCGCCGCCCTCCTCGTAGCCGACATAGCCCGGCGGGGCGCCGATCAGCCGCGCCACGGTGTGCTTTTCCATGTACTCGGACATGTCGATGCGCACCATGGCCTGCTCGTCGTCGAACAGGAACTCGGCCAGCGCCTTGGACAGCTCGGTCTTGCCGACGCCGGTCGGGCCCAGGAACATGAACGAGCCGATCGGCCGGTTCGGGTCCTGCAGGCCGGCGCGGGCGCGGCGCACCGCGTTGGCCACGGCGACCACCGCGTCGTGCTGGCCGACCACGCGGGTCTCGATCTTGTCCTCCATGGCCAGCAGCTTGTCGCGCTCACCCTCCAGCATCCTGTCGACCGGGATGCCGGTCCAGCGGGAGACCACGGAGGCGATGTCCTCGGCCCGCACCTCCTCCTTGAGCATGCGGGATTCCTTGACCGCCTCGGCCTCGGTCAGCTGGCGCTCCAGGCCGGGGATGATCCCGTAGGCGAGCTCGCCGGCGCGGTCGTAGCGGCCGGTGCGCTGGGCCTGCTCCAGCTCGATGCGGGCGTGGTCCAGCTCCTCCTTGAGCTTCTGGGCGGACTGCAGCTTGTCCTTCTCCGCCTGCCAGCGGGCGGTCAGCTCGGCGGACTGCTGCTCCAGGTCGGCCAGTTCGTGCTCCAGCCTCTCCAGCCGCTCCTGCGAGGCCGGGTCGGACTCCTTGCGCAGCGCCTCGCGCTCGATCTTGAGCTGGATGATGCGGCGGTCCAGCTCGTCGATCTCCTCCGGCTTGGAGTCGACCTCCATGCGCAGGCGCGAGGCCGCCTCGTCCATCAGGTCGATGGCCTTGTCGGGCAGGAAGCGGTCGGTGATGTAGCGGTGCGACAGCGTCGCCGCGGCGACCAGGGCGCCGTCGGTGATGCGCACGCCGTGGTGCAGCTCGTACTTCTCCTTCAGCCCGCGCAGGATGGAGATGGTGTCGGCCACGGTCGGCTCGGACACGAACACGGTCTGGAAGCGGCGCGCCAGGGCGGCGTCCTTCTCGACGTGCTTGCGGTGCTCGTCCAGCGTCGTGGCGCCCACGCAGTGCAGCTCGCCGCGGGCCAACGCCGGCTTGAGCATGTTGGAGGCGTCCATCGAGCCCTCGGCCCGCCCGGCGCCGACCAGGTTGTGCAGCTCGTCGATGAACAGCACGATCTCGCCGGCGGCGGCGGAGATCTCCTGCAGCACCGCCTTCATGCGCTCCTCGAACTCGCCGCGGAACTTGGCGCCGGCGACCATGGCGCCGAGGTCGAGCGCCAGCAGGCGCTTGCGCTTCAGGCCCTCGGGCACGTCGCCGTTGACGATGCGCTGGGCCAGCCCCTCCACGATGGCGGTCTTGCCGACGCCGGGCTCGCCGATCAGGACGGGATTGTTCTTGGTGCGGCGCGACAGGACCTGGACCGTGCGGCGGATCTCGTCGTCGCGGCCGATCACGGGGTCCAGGTTGCCCTCGCGGGCGCGCTCGGTCAGGTCGATGGTGTACTTCTTCAGCGCCTCGTACTGGCTCTCGGCGGAGGCGGTGTCGGCGGTGCGGCCCTTGCGCAGCGCGTCGATCGCGGCGTTGAGCGCCTGCGGCTTGACGCCCGCGTCGGCCAGCGCGGTCGCGGCCGGGGTGCCCGAGGCCATCGCCAGGGCGAGCAGCAGCCGCTCGACGGTCACGAACTGGTCGCCGGCCTTCTTGGCCAGCTCCTCCGCCGTGTCGAACACGCGGGCCAGATCGCGGGTCAGGTAGATCTGCTGGGCGCCGCCGCCCTCGACCTTGGGCATCTTGCCCAGCGCCTGGTCGATCAGGGCGAGGGCGCGCTTGTGGTCGCCGCCGGCGGTCTGGATCAGCGTGGCGGCGAAGCCCTCCTCGTCGTCGAGCAGGGCCTTGAGCAGGTGCTCCGGCGTGAACTGCTGGTGGCCGCGGGTCAGCGCCGCGGTCTGGGCCGCCTGCACGAAGCCGCGCGACCGGTCGGTATATTTCTCGAAATCCATCTGTCGACTCCTCGTGTCGCGGGGCCGCCCTCTCGGAGGCACGGACCCGTCATGATCCACAATGCTGTGCGATCCGGGAGGATGCTGGTGAAAACATGGGCATCCGTGCCCGGCGCTCAAGACCGGCACGGCGTCCCTTGGCAACATTGTTGCGGGCAGGTGCTACAGGCGGCCGTCGAAGATCTCGGCCGCGGAATACGGGTTCGCTTCGGGAAACGTATTGATCGGCAGTCCCGTCTCCAGGGCGGCCTGATCCCGGGCGCCCTGATAGGCTTCGGCGATCAGGTCGGCAAGCCCGAGCGTCAGGCTTGGACTCTCTCTGATCAGGCGCAGCAGGCGCCGCCGCTGCTCGCCGATCGTGATGTCCCGGCTTCGAGTATGCCGTTCGGGCTGGAAATCGCGCTTCAGGAAATGGGTCAGCAGGACTTCCAGGCGCGTGTAGAGCTGCCGCCGGTCCGACCGCCCCATGCCGTCCAGCTCTTCGATCAGGTTGTCGAGGTCGAGGAGATCGAACCTGCCGTTGCGCAGCAGGGCGGCCTGGTCCTCTGCCCACGCCACGAAGTCGCGCTCGTACAGCGGCGCCGTGCCGTCGCCGCTCGTTGCCGGCTCACTTCTGCGCGTCTCGGCCGTGCTCATGACGGACATGTCGGCAGCGGGTCGCGGAACGGCAAGGCGCAACGCGAACGGGGCGGCACCGCCCGGCGCCGCCCCGCCGCACGAACGCGCCGGTTACGGCGTGATGACGCCGCTGATGACGTGAATGACGCCGTTGTTGGCGTCCACGTCGCCGCGGACGATGCCGGTCCCGCCGGCCATCAGCTGCCGGGTCGCGATGCCGGTGTACGGCAGGAAGCTGTAGTCGTAGGCCAGCGCCTCGCCCTGGCGGCTGATGATGTCGTCCAGGGTGAAGGTCTGCGGCAGGATGTGGTGCTGAATGATCTCGCGCAGCTGCTGGCGGTTCTCCTGCTGCAGCAGGGTCTCGACCGTGCCGGCCGGCAGCGCGCCGAACGCCTCGTCGGTCGGGGCGAACACGGTGCAGCCGTTGGAGCAGTACGCGCCGCCCTCGGCCAGCTCGTCGAACAGGCCGACCGCCTCCGCAGCGGCGATGAAGGTGTCAAACGAGAACTCGTTGACCTCGCCCATCACCCGCAGGGTGGTGGCGAGATCGGCCGACTGCGCGGGCATCGCCGGCAGGGCCATCGCGGCAGCCACGGCCGCCGACGCAAGGATTTTTTTCATTGCCCCTCTCCAAGGTATGGTCATGACCAGTCCCCAAGTCCTTTTCGAAAATAGGCAACAGTGAAGTGCGGTCAATCGTTTTCCATCGGCCGCTCCGCGATGCGGGCTTTTCCGCAACACTTCGCCCGCCGCGGCCCGCATAATGGAGCCCGCGCCGTTACGGCGGGCGCGATAATCATGATCCGCCGGCGTTCGAGTCGGTCCGGCGGCGCCGTCAGCGGCGCCGGTACTGGGCGGTGCCGAACATCATCTCGCGGGCCTTGTCGTCGATCGGCCCCTGCTGGCGCCGGTCGGCGAGCAGCTCCAGCCCGCGCTGCACGGCCGGGCGGGCGGCGATCGCGTCGACCCAGCGCTTGACGTTCGGGAAGGCGTCCCAGCCGTGCCCCTTGCCCTCGATGTCGCGCGCCCAGGGGAAGGTGGCGATATCGGCGATCGAGTAGAAGCCGCCGGCGAGGTAGTCCGACTCGGCGAGTCGCTTTTCCATGACGCCGAACAGCCGCCCGGCCTCGTTGGTGTAGCGGTCGATGGCGTACGGGATCGGCTCCGGCGCGTACTTGCGGAAGTGGTGGGTCTGGCCGAACATCGGGCCGACGCCGGCCATCTGGAACATCAGCCACTGGACCGTGTCGTAGCGGCGCGGGTGGTCTTGGGGCCACAGGTCGCTGGCGGTCTTCTCCGCCAGGTACATCAGGATGGCGCCGCTCTCGAACAGCGCATACGGCCGGCCGTCCGGGCCCTCCGGATCGACGATCGCCGGCATCTTGTTGTTCGGGCTGATCTTCAGGAACTCGGGATCGAACTGGTCGCCGGCGCCGATGTTCACGGCGTGGACCTCGTAGGGCAGCCCGATCTCCTCCAGCATGATGGAGATCTTGTAGCCGTTCGGCGTGGGCCAGGCGTACAGCGCGATGGGGGGCATGGGTCGGCTCCTCGGCGGCGGAAGGGCTGGCAGAGAGATGGCGCGTTCGGTGACACGGGAAAGGAGCCCGCGGGCCGCGGGCTCCCCGTCGCGGCCCGCCGCGGCGGCCGGGCCGGCCGCTACGTGACCTTGCCCAGCTCCTCGTCCAGCTCCGGCACCACCTTGAACAGGTCGCCGACCAGGCCGTAGTCGGCGACCTGGAAGATCGGCGCCTCCTCGTCCTTGTTGATCGCGACGATCACCTTGGAGTCCTTCATGCCGGCCAGGTGCTGGATCGCCCCGGAGATGCCGACGGCGATGTACAGCTCCGGCGCCACCACCTTGCCGGTCTGGCCGACCTGGTAGTCGTTCGGCATGAAGCCGGAGTCGACCGCGGCGCGGCTGGCGCCGATCGCGGCGCCCAGCTTGTCGGCGATCGGCTCCAGGATCTCGAACGCCTCGGCCGAGCCCAGGCCGCGGCCGCCGGAGACGACCACGCGCGCCGAGGTCAGCTCGGGCCGCTCGCTCTCGCTCAGCTCCTGGCCGACGAAGCTGGACAGCCCGGCATCGCCGGGGCCGTCCACGGTCTCGACGGCGGCCGAGCCGCCCTCGGCCGCGGCCGGCTCGAACCCGGTGCCGCGCACGGTGACGACCTTGATCGGGTCCTTGGACTGGACCGTGGCCAGGGCGTTGCCGGCGTAGATCGGGCGGACGAAGGTGTCCTCGCTCTCGATGGCGCTGATGTCGGAGATCTGCTGCACGTCGAGCAGCGCCGCGACGCGCGGCATGATGTTCTTGCCGAACGTCGAGGCCGGCGCCAGCACGTGGCTGTAGCCCGACGCCAGCTTGACGATCAGCGGCGCCAGGTTCTCGGCCAGGGGGTGCTCCAGCTCCGGCTGGTCGGCGACCAGCACCGTCTTGACCCCGGCGACCTTGGCGGCGGCCTCCGCCACGCTGCCGCAGTCCTTGCCGCCGACCAGCACGTGGATGTCGTCGCCCAGCTGGGTGGCGGCGGTGACCGCGTTCAGGGTGCCCGGCCGCAGCTCCGCGTTGTCGTGTTCCGCAATGACCAGAATGCTCATCGGTTTGCTCCTCCTCCCCGCCGGTCAGATGACCTTGGCCTCGTTCTTCAGCTTGTCGACCAGCTCCGGCACCGAGCCGACCTTGACGCCGCCCTGGCGCTTCGGCGGCTCGACCACCTTCAGCGTGACCAGGCGCGGGGCGATCTCCACGCCCAGGTCGTCCGGCGTGATCTGCTCGATCTTCTTCTTCTTGGCCTTCATGATGTTGGGCAGGCTGGCGTAGCGCGGCTCGTTGAGGCGCAGGTCGGTGGTGATCACCGCGGGCAGCCTGAGCTGCACCGTCTCCAGGCCGCCGTCGATCTCGCGGGTCACGTCGACCGTGCCGTCGCCCGGCACGACCTTCGACGCGAACGTGCCCTGCGGCCAGCCGAGCAGCGCGGCCAGCATCTGGCCGGTCTGGTTGGCGTCGTCGTCGATCGCCTGCTTGCCGAGCACGATCAGGTCCGGCTGCTCCTTGTCGGCCAGCGCCTTGAGCATCTTGGCGACGTCGAGCGGCTGCAGGTCGGCGTCGGTCAGGACGTGGATGCCGCGGTCGGCGCCCATCGCCAGTGCCGTCCGGATGGTCTCCTGGCATTGCTGCACGCCGAGCGACACGGCGACGATCTCCTGGGCGGTGCCCTTCTCCTTCAGGCGCACCGACTCCTCGACGGCGATCTCGTCGAACGGGTTCATCGACATCTTGACGTTGGCGAGCTCGACCCCGCTGCCGTCGGCCTTCACCCGGACCTTGACGTTGTAGTCGACCACCCGTTTCACGGGCACCAGGATCTTCATCGGCTTGTCCTTCCTTTTCGTGCCTGCCTGTCCGGCGCGCGAAGCCATGTCACGACGCTTGTCCGTATTCAAGGCGCGCGCACGAGCTGCGTTCCCCGGAGCCTACTTTACGTTTACGTAAACGTCAAGAGTCGTGCCGTGGCCGGCGGCATGGTGCGGACGCCGTTCTTCCCTCGACTGAATTCGGCAAGATCAGGAACAACCGTGCCGCGATCAAAACGCCCGTATTTTTATGTAGAACTTTACAGCCAGCCGCCGTGGATGTTTCATGCACTTCCGACCGCCGCGGCGTGAAAGCCACTCTTCTTCTTAGTTTGGTAATGAACAGTACCCCGGACCGCTACCACTGGACCTGGAGTCTTGACGCCGACGTCGAGCCGCAGTTCGACGAGTCCCTGCAATTGATCGGATACTGGGCGAGCAAAGGCTCCGGCGGGATCCCGCTGCGGACCGACCTGGACGCGTCGGTGATCCACACGTTCATTCCCAACCTGTTCGTGGCCTCGTTCGACCCGGCCCGCGCCGACTACTGCTACGACGTCGTCGGCCAGGAGGTGGCCAGCGCGTTCGACATCGACGACCACGGCCGGCTGGTCGGGCAGGTGTTCCCCGACCCTGCGACGGCGCAGGCGATTCGGCGGCTGTACCACCGGGTGATCCGCGAGGAGCGGCCGATCGTCTCGGCCGGCGAGGTGCAGGGCCCCGGCGGCGCCCGCGCCACGGTGGAGATCGTGCGCCTGCCGGTGCGCGAGACCGCCGCCCGCACGGTCATCCTGGGCGCCATCTTCTTCATCGACGCGCTCGACGAGGTCGGCGACGACCGGCCGGCGGTCAGGGCAACACCTTGCCGGGGTTCATCAGGCCGTCGGGGTCGAACGCCCGCTTGACGCGGCGCATCAGGTCGAGCTCCAGCGGCGTCTTGCGCGCCGCCAGATCGGCGCGTTTGAGCCGGCCGATGCCGTGCTCGGCGCTGATCGACCCGTCCAGCGCGGCGACCGCGTCGTACACCGCCCCGGTCAGCCCCGGCTCCGCGACGGCGAACGCGGCGGCGTCCAGGTCCTCCGGCGGCGACAGGTTGAAATGGATGTTGCCGTCGCCGACGTGGCCGAAGGCGTTGACGCGCACCCCGGGCAGCGCCGCGGCGACCGCCGCCGTGGCCGCCTCCAGGAACGCCGGCACGCGCGACACCGGCACCGACACGTCGTGCTTGATCTGCGGCCCGGCGCGCGCCTGGCCCTCGACGATCGCCTCGCGCACCGCCCAGAACGCCTGCATCTGCGTCTGCGACGCGGCGACCGCGCCGTCCACGACCAGCTCCGCCCCGAAGGCGTCCTCCAGCACCGCCTCCAGCTTGTCGCGCAGGTCGGTGCCGGCCACCGGCGAGGTCAGCTCGACCAGCACGTACCAGTCGTACGGCGCCTCCAGCGGGTCCGGCGTGCCGGGCACGTGGGCCAGCGCCAGGTCGATGCCCTGGCGCTGGATCAGCTCGAAGGCGGTGACGGCGTCGCCGCTGCCGGCGCGCATGCGGGCCAGCAGTTCGACCGCGGCGGCCGGATCGGGCACCGCGACCAGCGCCGCCTCGCGCTGGCGCGGCCGCGGGAACAGCCGCAGCACCGCGGCGGTGATCACCCCCAGCGTGCCCTCGGCGCCGATGAACAGCTGCTTCAGGTCGTAGCCGGTGTTGTCCTTGCGCAGCCGGCGCAGGCCGTCCCAGACCCGTCCGTCGGGCAGCACCACCTCCAGGCCCAGCACCAGCTCGCGCGCATTGCCGTAGCGCAGCACGGCGTTGCCGCCGGCGTTGGTGGCGAGGGTGCCGCCGATCCGGCACGAGCCCTCGGCGCCCATGCTGAGCGGGAACAGCCGGTCGGCCTCGGCGGCGGCCTCCTGGACCTGCCGGAGCACGACGCCGGCCTCGACGGTGACGGTGTTGTCCAGCGGATCGAGGTCGCGGATGCGGGTCAGCCGGTCGGTGGACAGCAGGACCTCCGCACCGTCCTCGTGCGGCACGCCGCCGCCGACCAGCCCGGTGTTGCCGCCCTGGGGCACCACGGCAATGCCGGCCTCGCGGCACAGCCGGACCGCGGCGGCCACCTCGGCGGTGCTGCCCGGCCGCACCACGGCGGCAGCCCGGCCGCGGTACAGGCCGCGCCAGTCGGTCAGGTACGGCCCGGCGTCGGCGGGCTCGACCCACCCCTTCGCCCCGACCGCCTCGCGCACGCGCGCCAGCGCGGCCCGGCGCGCATCGGTATCGGCAGGTGTCATGCATCCCTCGTCCGGCACAGCGTCGCCGCGCATTTAAGCACGCCCCCGCCCCGAACGGTACCCGCCCCCGCCCGCCGCCCGTGAATTGCGGGGACACGTGAATTGCGGGGACACATCACTTAATTCCGCCGCCCGGAATTGCGGGGACACATCACTTAATTCCGCCGCGGAGGCGCCACGCAGGGGGAATTGCGGGAATTGCGGGGACACATCACTTAATTCCGACACCCAACCGCAGCAGAGGAATTGAGTGTTGTGTCCCCGCAACTCCCGCCGCCCAGGCCCGGCAGCGGAATTGAGTGATGTGTCCCCGGAATTCCACGGCCGAGGAATTGAGTGATGTGTCCACGCAACTCCCCCGGACCCCCGGGGTCAGTGCGTCCAGCCGGTTTCGATGAGGAGGCCGGCGTCCCGGCCCAGGGCGCCGCCGGTGCGGGTGGCGCGCACCGAGACCCGCAGCCAGTTGCCGATCCGCGAGCCGCCGGTCAGGCCGACCCGGACCTCGTGCAGCCGGTCGGCCTGCCAGCGCATCGCCACCGCCGAATCGATGCGCTTGTCCGGCCAGGTCAGGGTGAAGCCCAGGTCGCGCCGGTCCCGCCCCCGCCCGAACACGGCGCCGCCGGAGACCTCGGACAGCGACGGCAGCAGGCGCCAGGGGACTCCGTCCGCCACGCCGGCGGCGGCCGGCACCGACGCCAGCAGGTCGCCGAGACCGAGCCCCCCGTCCCCGAAGCCGGCGGCCACGCCGACCCGGCGGGCGGTCCCCCGGCCGCCCTCGAACCGCGCGCGCACCGACAGGGCGTCCGTGTTCAGGGCGGCGACGGCGACCCGGTGCTCGTGGACCCAGGCGCCGCCGGCACCGCGCCGGCGCAGGCTGGAGACCGCCTCGACCCGGCCCCCGAACAGGGTGAGGCGGCTGACCGTGCGCACGGAGCGGGCCGCCCCGCCGTCGCCGCCGATCGACCCCTCGTACCCGGCCCCGATCGACCACGCGGCCGCGCCGGTCCGCACCGGGTCGAGCGACGCCCGCACCGCGTGGTGCACCGGCGCCTCCGGCGCGGGCGTGCCGGGCGCCGGGGCGGCCTGCCTGCCGGACACGCCGATCTCGCCGGACCGCCAGCGATAGCCGAGGTCGATGCGGATCCGGCAGCTCCGGTCCGGCGCGGCCGCCGGCGCGGCCGCCGGCATCCGCACCCCGAACCCGGTGCGCAGATCGCCGCCGCGCCCGGACTGCCGGTGCGCGCCCTCGACCGTCCGCTCGGCGACGGCATGCCCGTCCGGCCCGCAGTCGGCGGCGGCCGCGCCCGCCCACACCCCCAGCAGCACGGCCGCGACAAGCCGCACGAACGCCCGCCCAACCGGCCGGCCGGGAGCCCCGGACACTGACCCGCACCTTGCGTCGCGCATACCCAGCCCGCCATTCGAAGGACCCGGCGCGCCCGCCGCGGGAAAGCGCCGATATCGAATGGTTAGGAATCGAAGTTTAATTTTGCGTTAACCGCTACACGCCGCACAATTCCTGGGACATATCACGCGGGTCCCCGCCCTCTCCCCCCGCGCCCGATCCGGCCGTCCGGGCGCCGTCCGGCGGAGGTACGCTTTCCGGTTCCACCGGCCGGTGCCGTTCGGCTACACTGCCGACCGGAGCCGGAGTCGGGCGGGCCAGCCGGGTGCTTTGGCGCATGACCCTGCGGGGGACGGGACGCACCGTGGCGCAAGCACACCAGGACCAGGCACTGCAAAAGGCGGCGACCGGCATTTCCGGCCTGGACGGGCTGACCGGGGGCGGCCTGCCGTCGGGGCGGTCGACGCTGGTGTGCGGCGGCCCCGGCTGCGGCAAGACGCTGCTGGCGACCGCGTTCCTGGTGCACGGCGCGCTGGACGAGGGCGAGCCCGGCGTGTTCCTGTCCTTCGACGAGCGGATCGAGGACCTGGACGTCAACAGCCGCTCCCTCGGGTACGACCTCGCCGGCCTGCGCGACCGCGGCCTGCTGGCGATCGACTTCGTCCGCCTGGACCGCGCCGAGATCGAGGAGAGCGGCGCCTTCGACCTGGAGGGCCTGTTCATCCGGCTCGACCTCGCCGTGCGCACGGTCGGGGCGCGGCGGGTGGTGCTCGACACCGTCGACACCCTGTTCGCCGGGCTGCCGAACGAGGCGACCGTGCGGTCGGAGCTGCGCCGCCTGCTCGGCTGGCTGAAGGA
>Ga0208218_1000076_pt1 | contig 58787 bp, 50 predicted proteins | sample HotLakmasection3_FD_184726 | JGI IMG/M metagenome (GOLD analysis project Ga0208218, IMG submission 184726) | Hypersaline microbial mat communities from Hot Lake, Washington, USA - Section #3 (SPAdes) | ecosystem: Environmental > Aquatic > Non-marine Saline and Alkaline > Hypersaline > Microbial... | reverse complement strand
CCTCACCCTAAATCCCTCTCCCAGAGCGGGAGAGGGACTTTGACTCCGGCTCCCCTTCTCCCATTTTGGGAGAAGGGGTTGGGGGATGAGGGCAGACTTGCAAAACTGGGATGCACCCGAATCAAAGCTTCTAAAGCCTGGTGCAATAGCTCCCTTTTGGTTCTGGCCGAGGTTAGGCGAAAAGCTTCTTCGACAAGGGCGTCGTCTAACTCGACATTTGTGCGCATAGTTTGCCCTTCATCATCGATATGTATGAGCGTACACCAATACACCAAAGACATTTTCATTCTGTTAAAGCTTTGGTAGGTTCGCCGAAAATTTGGCCGGTTCTCTAGTCGTAGTGTCATTTCGCCAGAGGCGCGACGCAGCCTAAATGTAGCAATTCACCATCCAGGGTTACTGCTTTCGAGACGCCGGTACAGAAACCCGGTTTCTTGGGCAGAAGGTAGATGGTGTCTTTAAAGCAGCGACGAAGAAACCGGGTTTTCAGCCATACCGTATCTATGCTCCAGGGCTAATGCTGCCGAGTATGATCATGGAGAGAGCGTAGAACCTCCACGCCATGCTTACTCGCTATATTTATGCGGCCTGGGCTTTGTGGCGGCAGAATCCTTTCCTGTGGGTTACGGCCAGGGCATAGTTGTTTGGCACATAGCATGATTGGCCTACGGCCTAACCCACGCTACAGCCCCCTCCCTCACCACCACCCCACCTCACCAACCCCACCAACCCACCCACCTCACCCACCCCACCAACCTCACCTACCTCACCCACCCTTCTACCCATCCACCCCCTTCCCCGTCAGCCGATTCAAATACCGCTCAATCAACAAAATCGCCACAATATCGTCAATCGGTCTGGGAATCGCCCGCAGCTTTTTGGGCATAATTCGGTTAAGCCCCTTCGGTGGATACATTTCCCAGTAGCGATCGCGGGCCTCCAGACTCGTGTATCGCTCATCCACCAGCATCACCCTGGGCGGGTCGGGCAGTTTGGCAAAGGCGGCTTTCCAGGTCTTAGAACCCGTCTGGTTGCCCATCACAATGATGGAAATGGGGAACTGCGATCGCAACTCCTCAAGCCTCTCCAGCACCTCCTCTGAGCCGACCACCTCCTGGTGTCGCAGCACCCGGTCCAGCCCCATGACCGCAATCCCGCACTTTTGGCGACCGGGGTCGAATCCCAAAATGACCGGCTGAGAGAGGGAAGATGGCGCAGAATCAATCACAGGACGTTGTTTGAAATGGCTGAAGCCAGACCACTGATCTGTACAGACATTATTGCTTGAATCCCAGACTTCTCCCCAATAGGATTTTGTTATCAAGCGCAAAAGAAGAGCCCAAACCATTGCAATCTCTAGGATTTGAACTACACTTAAGCGGCAACAGCAATGATTAACTCAATATCTAGCGTCTATTATTTTTTACCAACCAATATGTAGCGTAGCTCAGCCCTTGAATCCATGATTTCTTCTAACCTGCTGTATATTTGCCCATGAGTTTCCAGTAAAGTGTTAAGTTTATAGTACACTTGTCTTATGCCCGAGGCATCGCTAGCCAGTGCACATTAAGCGCGTCGAGTTGTCCCACTTTAAGTCCTTTGGTGGTACAGCCCAGGTTCCGTTACTGCCTGGGTTTACCGTCATTTCTGGACCCAACGGTTCGGGCAAGTCCAATATCTTGGATGCGCTTTTGTTTGGTCTGGGCTTGGCCAGCTCTAAGGGGATGCGGGCCGACCGCCTGCCCGACCTGGTGAATCAAAGCCAGATGAGTCGTCGCTCCACGTCTGAGGCCAGCGTTACCGTCACCTTCGATATTGGTGACGTGCCCCCCGAACTCATGGCCCCCGAAGCGGAAGATGAAGTACCGACATCCCTCAACGGTCATGGGAATGGCTCTCAGTCGGCGAATGGGAATGGGCATCAGCCTGGGGCGACAAACACCAACGGCCATGGCTCCAACGGGCAGGGGCAAAATGGCGACGAAATCGACAGCAGTGGCAATGGCGCTAATATCGTTCCCCTCCCCGTTTCCGGGCGGGAGTGGAGCGTCACCCGTCGCCTGCGGGTCACCAACCAGGGCACCTACACTTCCACCTATTTCATCAACGGTGAGCCCTGCACCCTGGGCCAGCTCCACGAGCAACTGCAGCGGTTCCATATTTATCCCGAAGGCTACAACGTCGTTCTCCAGGGGGATGTCACCGGCATCATCTCCATGAACGGCAAGGAACGGCGGGAAATTATTGATGAACTGGCCGGGGTCGCCGCCTTTGACCGCAAAATTGACCAGGCCAAGGGCAAGCTCGATGCGGTGCGGGAGCACGAAGAACGCTTCCACATCGTTGAGCGCGAGCTGCAGGCCCAGCTTGAGAAACTATCCCAGGAGCGGCAAAAGGCTGAGAAGTACCAGAAGCTCAAGGCCACCTACCAGGACAAAAGCCAGTGGGAATCGGTGCTGGTGTGGCAGGGGCAGCAGCAGCAAATTGCCAACCTGCAGCAAACCATCGAGCGGGGTCAGGCCGAAACCGTCCAGCTCAACCAGACCATCGCCCAGGCCGAGGAGGTGCTGAAAACTCTGGAGGCCGAACTGAGCACCCTCAACGCTCGCATCAAAGCCATGGGGGAAGACGAGCATCTGGCCCTGCAGTCCCAGGTGGCTACCAAAGAAGCCGAACTACGGCAACTCCAGCGACTCCAGCAGGAAGCCCGCGATGGGGCAAACCAGGCGGCAGCCCAAAAGCGGGATACCGAAATCGCCCTGCAAGAGCAGCAGCAGACCCTGGCCCGGCTCCAGCGCACCATCGAGCAGCGCACCAGCGGCGAACTGGTGCAGCTCATCCAGGCCAAAGAACAGGTCCAACAGGCCCTGGAAGAACGACGCCAGGCTACCCGCGAAATTGCCTCTGCCTCCCAGGCCTGGGTAGAGCAGCAAACCCAGCTGCGCCGCGACATTGAAACTCTGCTGGCAGAGGTAGAGCCCCAGCGCAGTGAGCAAATTCGCCTGCAAGAACGCCTGAATCAGCTTGAGCAGCAAATTCAAGCTCAGCGACAGGGTTTGGCAGAGCTGGATGCAGAGTCTCCCAGCGGGGGCGAAAGTTCCCAGGACCTGACCCAGCAGCTGGCCCAGGCGGAGGCCGACATCCAGGCTCTGGCCGGACAGATTACCGAAACAGAAGCGGCGTTGAATGTCCACCGCGAGACCCAGACCCGTTTGATTAAAGAACAGCGGGACAAACAGCGCCAGCTCGACAAGCTCGAAGCCCAGGCCCAGGCCATTCAGGAAAGCCAGGGCACCCGCGCCACCCAAATGCTGCTGGATAGCGGCATGAGGGGCATTGAAGGACTGGTCGCCCAGCTCGGTCGGGTGGATCCCCGCTACCAACTGGCCCTGGAAATTGCGGCGGGGGGACGCCTCGGATATCTGGTGGTCGAAAATGACCGGGTTGCCGCCCAGGGAATCGACTTTCTGAAGCGCAATCGCGGCGGTCGGGCCACATTCCTGCCGCTGAACAAGATCCGTGCCCCCAAATTTAACCCCATCCAGGCCTGGCAGCGCCCGGAAGGATTCCTCGACTACGCCGTTAACCTGATTGACTGCGACCCTAAATATCAGGATATTTTTGCCTACACCTTCGGCAGCACCGTAGTGTTCGAAACCCTGGATCTGGCAAGGCAGCACCTGGGGCAGTTCCGCATCGTTACTCTGGATGGAGAACTGTTAGAAACCAGCGGGGCTATGACCGGGGGAAACATCTCCAAACGTCAGGGTGGTTTGCACTTTGGTACGGTGGAACCGGCTGAGTCTGAGGAAGCCGAGGCCCTGCGACTGCGGCTGGAAGAAATTGAGGCGATGCTGGGGCGATGCGATCGCAACCTCCAGGAAACCTCCGCCGACCTGCAGAACCTCTCCCAGACGCTGATTACCCGCCGCCAGCAGTACCGGGAGCTACAGCTCCAGACCGAGCAGCAGCAGTCCCAGCAACAAAAGCTAACCCAGCAGCGCACCCAGGCCGAGGCCCAGCTCCAGCAGTCCCAGCAGGAGTTAGCCACCACCCAGAGCCGCCTGGCGGAACTGGCTGAGACACTGCCGACTTTTGATCAACAAATCACCGCAAAGCGCCAGGCCCTGGCCGAGCTAGAGCAATCCCAAACCCACAGCGAATGGCAAACCGCCCAGGCCGCCGTCCAGGAGCTTGAAGATCAGCTCAACCAGCGCCAAACCGCCCTGCAGACCGCTGAGAGAGAACTTCAGGACCAGCGCAACCAGCTCCAGCAGTTGGAAACCACCATTACTCAAAACCAGCAGCAGCTGACTCAGCTGGCCCAGCAGCAGACCGAGCGCCAGCAGCAGATTGAGCAAAATCGCCAGCAGCAGGCGGTCATGAATGAAGCAATCCAGCAGCTCAAGCAGGCCATGGCGGTGCTGGATCAGACCCTCGCGGCTGAGAAAAGCAAGCGTGACGAACTGGAAGGACGCCTGCGCCAGCAGCAGACCCACAAACAGCAGCAGGAATGGCAGCGGCAGAAATTGCTTGAAACCCAGCAGGAACGGCGGCAGCAGCTGGCCGAAGCCCAGACTCAGCTGGAGCAGATGGCGGCAGAATTGCCGGATCCTCTACCTGAAATTCCTGAAGAAACGGATCTGGAAACCCTGCGGAAGGAGTTGCGATCGCTGCAACGTCGCATGGAAGCCCTGGAACCCGTCAACATGCTGGCCCTGGAGGAGTACAACCGCACCCAGGAACGCCTCAATGACCTGAGCCAGAAGCTCACCACCCTGGAAGAAGAACGCACCGAACTGCTGCTGCGCATCGAAACCTTCACCACCCTGCGCCGCAAAGCCTTTCAGGAGGCTTATGATGCCGTCAATATCAACTTCCAGGCTATCTTTGCGGAACTGTCCGATGGGGATGGTCACCTGCAGTTAGAAGATTCTGAAGACCCCTTCAACGGTGGCCTCAATCTGGTAGCCCACCCCAAAGGTAAGCCCGTGCGGCGGTTGGCCTCCATGTCCGGGGGCGAAAAATCCCTCACGGCCCTCAGCTTTATTTTCGCCCTGCAGCGGTACCGCCCCTCCCCCTTCTACGCCTTCGACGAGGTGGATATGTTCCTCGACGGGGCCAACGTGGAGCGCCTATCCCGCATGATCAAGCGCCAGGCAGAGCAGGCTCAGTTCATCGTCGTCAGCCTGCGTCGCCCCATGATCGAAGCAGCCCAGCGCACCATCGGCGTTACCCAGGCCAGGGGCGCTTATACCCAGGTCATCGGCATCGACCTGGAAACCGAAACCGTCACCCCGGCACAAGCCCAAAACGCTGTCCGTTAGTCTGACCTAAGCTCACTATGGCTCTATCCAACCCTGCCCCATAGGACAAAGTAAAATTCAGATTATGTCCAGTGATCCTTACTTAAAGGAATTACTTCAAGGCTATACAGGTAGTGAAGGTGATGAGCTACAACAGTATCTTCTAGACTGGAGTGCAGGAACTTACGGAAGTGTAGCGCAGAGTATTCTCCATCATGCCGCAAGGAAGGGATTTGCTCCACTTAAATATTTGAGAAAGGCGCATAATTTCAGTAGGAAAACTGCCAAGCGAGTTCCTAAATCGGGGTATCGGTTAGATGGTTCAGCCGTATATCGAAAGGGCAAGGAGTTTTTGATTGTTAGACCTGATCGATATGGTGTTGAGAAAATTGTAACCTATGGTGTCAATGAGGAGGGCTAAAGGAGATGGTACAAAATCAAGTTGGATTAGAGGTTCAACGAGAACATATCACTCAGCTTTTTCAACAGTTGACAGCAGAGTATTCAACGCTTAAGTCAGAAATTCAGCAGATTAACGAGCAGTATCCTGGGTCAGATGACGAATTTTCATTTTCGGAAGATTTAGAGCTGTTGATTGTGGATGTCTCTGGATACGCCAACCAAATCAGAGCTACTGGCGATGTTGCACAGCTAGATTCAGCAGTTTCTCATCTGCATCAGGTTCAAATTTTTGCTAATGGTGAGATTGCAAGATTTTATGAAGAAGCAAAACAGCAGTATCCCAAAGTGCAGGCTTATCTCCAACGGCTAGATTATTTGCGCTTACTGATGGCAGAGTATTTGCAAATGCAACACACCACACAACCCATTGCAGTGTGAGTGTAGACTATAGCTTTCAGTATGCTAGCAGGACTGCTTACGAGAAACAGAAGCCACCTGAGGACAGCCTCGGAAAATCAGGTCAGGGAAACCGCTCAGTGGCAAATAGTTGTCCTGCGCCCCTGCCCCTCATCCCCCCTACTCCCCAAACCACCCCACCACCCAGCAATTCCCCCTCCGGTTCGGTCATCCTTCCTGTAAAGATGGTGCGATTCTGGTTAAGATGTGTCTTTAAACAAGTGTTATATTGTCTCGGCTAACGAGATCGACCAGACATGACCTTAGACAAATATCGTCTCCGTTCAGACTTCTTGGGTACACAAGTCATCACCCGCAACTCTGGCCAGCGGCTGGGGGTTGTCAGTCAGGTGTGGGTAGATGTTGACCAGCGGGAAGTCGTCGCCATCGGGCTGCGGGAGAACATCATGTCTGGGCTGGTGTCGAGCACCCAGCAGATTATGCCCCTGGCTAATATTCGGCAAATTGGCGATGTCATTCTCGTAGATGATGATACCGCTATTGATGACGAGGTCAACGTTGCTCCTTTCAGTACCCTGGTGAACTGTGAAGTTATCACTGAAACCGGCGAACCACTGGGCCGGGTACGGGGCTTTAAATTTGATGTCACCAACGGACAGCTGGAAACCATTGTGATTGCTTCCTTTGGGTTGCCTCAGATACCCGATCAGGTGATCAGCACCTACGAGCTATCCGTCGAAGAAATTGTTAGCAGTGGCCCCGACCGATTGATTGTGTTTGAAGGGGCCGAAGAAAAAATGGTGCAGCTCAGCGTTGGCCTGCTGGAGCGTCTGGGCATCGGCAGCGCCCCCTGGGAGCGCAATGACGACAGCGAGTACATCATGCCCATTTCTACGGCCAACCAGCTGCCCTCGGGGGTCCGGGCTCCTGCCGAATTTTCCCAATCCCGCGCCCCTGCTGCTGAGGAACGCTGGAGCGAAGACGATTGGGCCGAACCTGAACTGGTAGAGGAACCCATGCGGGTAGAGCAGCCTGCCCAGCGTTACCAGGCCATGGAAATGGAAGAGGCCAACTGGAATGAGCCTGCCCAGGAAGCCCCCGTAGCCGATGCCGATTTTCGAGAAGTGACCGACGACGTCTGGTCTGAAGACGAGCCCCAGCCTGAGCCTTACGAGGCACCTCCGGTCAATATCCCCCAGAAGAAGAAAGTCACCGAGTACGAAGAAGAATTGGACTACTAAACCAAGTCCAGCTCGCAATCTGGAGTTTTCTCTAAGGAACGGGGATTCAATAACGTGGAATAGCCGTTTCGGCTGTCCAAGGGCAGGTAGGATGCCTGCCCTACAAAAATTGGATGTCATACAATCCTCATTCCTGAGGCAAAACTCAACTTCTGGATTTGGAAAAGGTTTCATTGACTGACAAAAGCTGTACGCCCTCACCCCCAACCCCTCGCCCAGAGGGAGAGGGGAGCCGATCAATCCTTCCAGTTCCCTCTCCCAAGTGGAAAGGGCTAGGGTGTAGCTTGCTTCCCGGAGGGTGGGCTTTCAGGGATTTGCTTGAGAAGTTTTGTCAGTCAACCAGGGAAAAGATTTAGGTCAGGAGCCACCCCGGAGGGCTAATCCAAAGCCAATTGAACCACGCAGAAAGTTTGTGCAATTCCAAGGTATGGTTTTTGGGATGAGCAGGTAACTTTGACCAGTATTTAGCTAAAATTCATTAGTTCCAATGGCGAAGGGTGTAGGTGGCTCACAGGAGAGTGCTTGTGTTAGCGGATCGACCAAAATCGTTTGATGTGTTGAGTGTTATGGGTTTGCCGGTGCACTGGCGGCATGACTACAGCGGTTGGCTGTTAGAGCGGTGTCGCCGTGGCGAAGGGGCTCATGTTGTCACTTTAAATGCCGAAATGGCCATGCAGGCCGACCACAATCCCGTGCTGCGAAATATTATTCTCAATGCCGACCTGGTCATTCCTGACGGGGCTGGGGTGGTGCTGTATTTTCGCCTCAAAGGGCATCACATCGAGCGCACGCCGGGAATTGAGCTGGCAGCCAACTTGCTCAAGCGATTGTCTACCAAAGAATCGGTCTTCTTTTACGGTGGTGCCCCAGGAGTGGCCAGCCAGGCGGCTATTTCCTGGCAGCGTCAACTGGCAGGGCTCAATATAGTGGGCACTCAGCACGGTTATCTCACTCCGGAAGAGGAACCTGAATTTCTCAATCATTTGAAGGTGCTGCAGCCCAGCATCATTTTGGTGGGTATGGGGGTACCCCGTCAGGAAAGCTGGATCAATGACCATCGCCATCTGTGTCCCAGGAGCATCTGGATTGGGGTTGGCGGTAGTTTTGATATTTGGGCCGGGGTCAAAACCCGCGCCCCTGAGTGGATGTGCAATAACCATCTGGAATGGCTCTACCGCCTATACTGCGAACCCTGGCGGTGGCGACGGATGCTGGCGCTACCCCGGTTTGCCTGGCGCTCGTTAACCTATTCGGTTTAGGACCAACAGATTAGAACCCATGCAAAAACAAGCCTGCTTTACAGGCTAACGTGGGTTGTGCCTGACTCCACCCACCTCTTAGTTGACGGCAGGATAACCAGGATTTTGGGGAAGGGCAAATCCCCAAAATCCTGGTTATCCTGCCAACGCTTGAGAGCAGGATTTCGCAACGGGTCATCGGTGCAATCTTGCTTCTGCCAGGGCAACCTGGCGAGCAGGCAGCAGCCCTTTTTGGGCCAGATATTCATGCAGCTGGCGGGCTTTGAGACGGCATAGATCTTTCGCCAGCTCATCAACAGCGACAGAACGCCCGTTGCTGCTATGGAGACAGTCCCGCAGAACGCCCAAAATTTGGGGCTCTGCCACCAGTAGTAGAGTGTTCAGGTCATGCTCTGCTATCAGGCGGTCAATTTCGGCCACGATATCTTGAGCGAAGCGACGACCGAACTCTACCAGGTGATTGTCGCGATGGTCATCATAGTTGTGGCTTTTACCGCCGCCGCCGCGGTTTCTTCCAGTTTTGGTGTTAGCCCACAGGTCTTGACCAGCCATTTCAAAGGCAGGATTCACCAAATCACGGCGTTCGATTAAATCTGGTCCAGATTCCAACTCGGGGGCATTTAGCGGTTCTAAGGTTAAAAAGCGAGCTTTGGAACCATTGACTACAGCCACAAGAAAACGAGTCATAGAATCTCCGTAATATGCTGGTTGTGCTGTGATCCTACCAGGCCGATTTAGCAGATTAAGGGGAAGCCAATAAAGTTTAATTTCTATTCAAAAAGGGTTAAACAGAACCGGTAAAAATGCGGTTCTCCATGGTGCTTGAGCGGGCAAAGGCCAAATATTTTGCAACGAAAAACAACTGTTTTTTTCAGATTACTAAGAAACCTTTCTGGAGCTTACGCCCAGGCGATGGATTCTGGCAAAGTGGCGATTTCTGGGCACATACCAGGTCCAGCTCGAAATCTGTAGTTTTCTCTAAGGTAAAAATCCACTTCTGGGCTGGGACAAGGTTTAGACGAGGTCAATACCCTACTTTGGGTGAGTTTTTGGCATGGTAGATAATCTTTCTTCTGATAGACGCTGAAAGCCTAGGAACACCTTTCAATGAAGTGTAACTATTTTGACTGTTTCTCTCTGATTTAAACCTCACCTGAACCTGGATCTTGGAACGTGGAGATTTCTTCACCCTACATCGCTTTCCTGCGGGGGAAAGGCTGTGCTTTTGTGCGGTTGCCCTCGCTCTCTGGAGAGGGGCTGTGGCCCGGGAAAAGGTGCGGTTCCTTACAGACCTGATACACCTCGCGCCGGGGCATGAAATATAGGCTGTCTGTGGGCTTCCTCCGATGGCGTTTATCAGCTCAGGAACTATCAGAGTTTGACGGTCTTAGTTGCTGTTCATAGTGAGAATTTTATGGCTAGCGCTCAAGCAACAACACAAATTACAGCAGATGCCACAAAGCAGGTATTTGACACCTACTCAGCTTTGTCGGTAGACGATAAATTGGCGCTGCTGTATTACCTTTACGAAGCAATGGGAGAGTCGGTAACTCCAGCGGCTCCCCAGGCCGCTGATCAGGCAATTGCCCAGTCAGTAGCTGAAGAACTGGTGAAGTTGTCTGAGACCGACCAACTGGATGCAATGCGCAGCATTGTGAAGGGTGAAGACACGCTCCTTTCCAGACAGTACGGTGGTTTGAGCGCCAATAATCAGCTTCTGGTCTGGTATGGCTGGGCCAGAGAAATGGGCAATACCGTAGTGGATTTGCCCTCCGATTACCAGGCTTCTACAGCGGTAAACCAGGCCCTGGAGAAGATTAAAGGGCTTGATTTTCAAGAGCAAATTTCGCTGCTGCGGGAAGCGGCCACCCAAATGGGTTACAGCGAGATTGGCAGACCCCCCAGCCAGGCAGAAACCGGTAAGACCGACAGTCTGTAACGTTTTGCAGTCATAAATTCCCGGTGTTTAGCCGGGCCATGCCCCTTATTTTGGAGAACCCTATATGTTGACCCTAAAGAACTTGCGGCAGACCCTGAAGCGGCTGCTGAGCCTGAGTTTGGCCGTTTGCGCGATCGCAACCACTATTCTCTTCAGCTTTCCGACCCAGGCCACGGCCATGAACGACGCTGGCCGGGTCGTCAAAGAACGCGCTAAAACTGAGTTAGATAGCAAAACCAGCACTGGCGTAGGCGACGAGGTGGAAGGCAAAATCAAGAAAAACGCTGGCAAAGTGCAGCGCCAGTTTGGCGACTCTACAGAGGGCACCGCTCGCCAGATGGAAGGGCAGGCCCAGGAAAACGCTGCCAAGGCCAGACGCGGAGCAGAAAACCTGGCGGAAGATGCCCAGGAGAAAGCTGATGGCATCGTCGATGCTATCAAAGACTTTTTTGACTAGACATGAGGGTTGTTAAATCCTGTCCCAGTCCAGAAATGACGTTTTACCTTAGAGAAAACTACAGATCTCGAGCTGGACTTGGTATAGTTTCCGATCTTGATAGCGCAGGTCTTGATAGGGCAGTCATCGTGCCTGCCCTTACCACCTCCTAAGATGGCTTGCCGTCTTGGGAGGTTTCTGCGGGTGCGGCCTCCTGTTCCCGATTGACCACACGCCGCAGAACTCCATTAATAAAGCGATAGCCGTCTTCGCCGCTGTAGCGTTTGGCCAGCTCTACCGCTTCGTTAATGGCAACCTTTTGGGGCGTACCAAGGTATTCAATTTCTACCACCGCCAGGCGCAAAATATCCCGATCAATGCGGGCTAACCGCTTGAGCTGCCAGGCTACCATCGCCTGCTCAAGGATGGAATCTACATCGGCCTGGTATTTGACCGTATTGCTTAAGAGTTCCATCGCAAAAGCGCGGACCTCTTTCTGGTTGGTCAATTGGATGAACTCTGGCAACTCCAGGGCATGGGCCAACCGGTTAATGGAAGTCTGGGTCATGGCAATCGCATCTTCTACCATGGTGCGGCTGCTCTGCAGATCCGACGCCAGGGTTTCGCTGTTCACCAGGTTGCTACTGCCACGTTTGAGCTCATCGGCAGCGGTCTCCAGAGCGTCTTTAGCCTCTGCCGCCAGGGTCTGCACAGCAGCCTGCAGTAATTTCTCAAAATCATAATTGGCGAGCTTGCCGGATTTGTCCGATAGCTGACTCATACCCAACAGGGCTAATTCACGGGCAATTCGGCGAGCCTGCATACAAATTCTCTCTGACTTAACGGCTAAATAGTGGCTAATTTATGGAGATTGCGGCCCCATGGGTGGCTCTAATCGGATTTACTGACCCGAGCGGAGCAGGACGGAAATCATGACCGATTGGAGGGCTAGAGCAAACCGCCCTCGCCCCAACCTTGGCCTAGCGTTCGTCATCCAGGGGGAGGACCGACAGCTGCTGGGTTTGTTCGGTCAGGTTCTGGTTGGGCTGGTTTAAGGAGATCGCTGCCTGACGATTTTCTGCGGCGGCCTGAATGATGCGTTCGGGGGGCACTTCTGAGGCCAGATTAGGCCCCACAATACCGCCGGATAACAGTACCTTGAAGGCATCCTCAATGGAAATGGACAGGTTAATCACATCGCTCTCGGGCACCACCGCGTACCAGCCACTGGTGGGGTTGGGCGTGGTAGGAATAAAAATGCTCAACATATTGGGGGTGCTGGCCGCTGCTGCCGTCATAGTGCCGGTCACAAAGGCAATGGCCCACAACCCACGACGGGGATATTCCACCAGAATGACCCGACGGAACCGAGTCTTGGAATCTTGAAAAACGGTCTGCAGCAGTTGCTGCAGGGTTTTGTACACCGAACCCGCCAGGGGAATGGACTGGACGGTACGCTCTCCCAGATCAAGCAGCCAGCGACCGGCGATATTACGAGCCATCAAACCGATGATCAAAATTGACAGCAGGGGGACCGCCAGGGCAATGGTGAGATTAATCAGATCAACCAATACAGGGTTGAGCCCCTCAAAGGGGGTGAGCTGCTTCGGAAAGCGTGTCAGAGACCGAATTACCCAGTTGGCAATGGTAAAGGTCAGCCAAATCGTAGTTGCCAGGGGAATGACAACTAACAGCCCGGCAATCAAATCATTTTTAAGGTCTTGCTTGATCTTTTGCAACACAGGTAACTCAGGGTGGTCTTTTCCTGCAAGAGGAGAATTATCGAGGGTTTGAGAGCCGTTCAGGTCCATAGTCCCACAAGGTAAAGGGGTAATGGGGTCTGAGGAGGGGCGAAAGATGAGCAATCGCGGATCCTCAAGACCAGAGGGTTAACTTTCAACCTACTATACTTGAACGTATTGTAAACATTTGTATCGAGGTTTTGCAGGGTAGCTTACCCAAATTGGAAAAGTCCAGTGAGATGAAAGTGTTTTAAACATCCTAGTGCAAATTAGTAGTCTGCCTTGCATTCCGTTAAGAACATCAGCCCTGAATCAAAATATATCGAGCTAGCGTCAGGTACAACAGCACCCCCAACACATCTACGATAGTCGTAATGAAGGGGGCTGACATCAAAGCAGGATCAAAGCCAAAACTCTGGAACAGAATCGGCAGAGTTCCCCCAGCGGTGGAAGCCAGGACCGAGATAGCCACCAGACTCACCCCTACGGTTAAAGCCACTTCTACACTGCCCTGCAGGAAGTAGGCCCAAAAGGTGACCACAACTCCCAACATGAGACCGAGGATGATGCCTGCGATCGCCTCTCGCCGGATCACCGTAAAAGCTTTTTTTGAATCAATTTCGTTGGTATTAAGCCCCCGAATCACCACCGTCGAAGACTGGGCACCCACGTTACCCCCGCTCCCAATCAACAGGGGAATGAAGGCCGCCAGTACTACCACCTGCTCTAAAATATCCTGCTGGCTGCGAATGACGGCGGTGGTTACGGTATTGGTCACCAGCAAAATAGACAGCCACAGCACCCGCTTCCGGGCGACATCCACCAGGTTGGTTTGAAAATAGCTGTCGCCGCCAGCCTGTACCCCACCCAGGGCGTAGATATCCTCGGTGGTTTCTTCTTCAATCACATCAATCAGGTCGTCTACGGTGACGATGCCCACCAGTCGTTCTTCCGTATCCACTACGGGAACGGCCAGAAAGTCGTACCGCTGCACCATGCGGGCCACATCTTCCTGGTCGGTGTCGGTGCGGACGGAAATCACGTCCCGCGTCATCAAATCGCCAATGGTCTGCTCCGGTTGCCCCGTCACCAGATGCCGCAGGGAAAGAATCCCCGTCAACCGCCGGGCCGCATCCGTAACGTAAAGGTAGTAGATGGTTTCGCTAACGTCGGCCCGGCTGCGAATATGTTCCAGCGCCCGAAAAATCGTCCACTGCTCCTTCAGGGCAATATATTCCGGCGTCATAATGCGCCCGGCGGTGCCCGATTCATAACCCAACAGCAGCGCTGTAGCCTGCCGTTCCTGGGGGCTGAGCTGAGACAGCAGGCTGCGCACCACCTTGGCAGGGAGTTCGTCAAACAGTCGCGCCCGGTCGTCAGGCGACATCTTATCCACAATGTCGATCACGTCCTGGCGCTTAAAGTCTTCCACCAGGGACTGTTGCACGCTGGAGTCGAGGTTTTCGTAAACCTCAATGGCTTCATTTTTTGACAGCAGGCGAAAGGCGATGGCCTGCATGGTGTCAGGCAATCCTTCAATGGCTTCGGCAATATCCGCAGGCTGCACCGGCACCAGCAGGGCCTTGGCCCCCTGCAGGTTACCCTGGTCAAGCAACACCTGGAGCTGCGATCGCACCAGCTCCTGCAGCTCTCGGCGGTCAACCGTAATGACTTGGGGTGAGTTTTGCGTTTCGGTCAACGCCCGTTCCCCATCGCAAACAACAGTTGCCTATAGTCTAGTGGGCGCTGGCCTCTGAGAGAAGATTAATTGAAATTTTAGGAAACCCTGCCCCCCTGCCCCCCTGCCCCCCTGGACTGTTCCGATGCTAAAACCCCTGACTACCAGTGCCCCCTAAAATAGGGACATGCCTTGCTCATACCAGGTCCAGCTCGAAATCTGTAGTTTTCCCTAAGGAAAAACCCCACGTCTGGCCCTGGACAAGGTTTAATTTCCTGTACCTGCGTTTGAAAGCTTCCTATGCAGCCTGTCCATGCCGTAAATGACGTGATTGATTCTCGCTACCGCATTGTGCGAGAGCTAGGTCGGGGTGGTACAGGAGTTACCTACATGGCGGATTCCCTAGAAACTGGACAAAGAGTTGCTCTAAAAGAGCTTTCCCTGAAGGGGCTGAAGGACTGGAAGCAGATTGAGCTATTCGAGCGGGAAGCTCGCACCCTGGAAAGTCTGGATCATCCGGCAATTCCTGCTTATGTGGACTACTTTCAGGTGGATACGCCCGACAACCGGCTGTTTTACCTGGCCCAGGACATTGCAGAAGGCACGTCTCTGGCGGACTTAGTTGAATCGGGATGGCGGGCGGATGAAGCGGAGGCACGTCACATAGCTGAGTCTGTTCTCAAGGTGTTGGACTATCTGCACACTTTGAATCCACCTGTTATCCACCGTGACATCAAGCCCCAAAACATCATTCGTCGGCAGGATGGTCACATCTACCTGGTGGATTTTGGGGCGGTGCAGACCGTCTACCGCAACACCCTGAGCCAGGGTAGTACGGTGGTGGGGACCTACGGCTACATGGCCCCTGAGCAGTTTCGGGGCCAGGCGGTACCAGCGACGGATCTGTATGGTTTGGGGGCTACGCTGCTGTATTTGCTGACCCACCAATCTCCGGCAGATTTGCCCCAAAAGCGCCTGCGCATTGACTTTCGTCCCTACCTTTCCGTTGCCGATACCTTTGCTAACTGGCTTGACCAGATGATCGACCCTCTGGTGGAAGATCGCTATCCTTCCGCTCAGGCTGCCCTGAGGGCACTGACCCAACCACCAGAGTCAGCCCTGACGCGGGGGCTGCAGGGACCGCTATCTCCCCCCCGTCGCCCTGCCGGGAGCCGGGTGCAGCTCCAGAAAAGTCGTACAGAGCTTTCAATAGAAATTCCACCCATCGGGTGGCGAAGCGAAACTCTGGGCATTGGCTTTTTTGCTCTGCTCTGGAACTGCGGCATCCTGGCCTGGACCCTTGGCGCTATCAGTAGCGGTGCCCCCATTATCTTTGCGCTATTCTCAGTGCCGTTCTGGTTTGTAGGGCTGGGGATGGTGGGGAGTGTCTTAAACGGTATGTTTGGGGAAGCCAGGTTGAAAATTGACTCCCAACGCTTTGTGTTGGAGCAGCAGCTCTTGACCTGGAGCCGCAGAGTCGAAGGAAACTCCGCCGATTTGTCTGGGGTAGAGCTGCGGACGGCTTATACCCAAAATCGGAGGCCCGTACGATCTATTATCCTCATCGAAGGCGTCAATACCCACAAGCTGGGCACCTCTCTTACCTCTGTGGAAAAAGCCTGGCTGGTGGATGAGCTGGATGCCTTCATCCAGCAATTGCCCCAGCGGCATGGGGCTTTTCAATAATGGCGGGGCAGTTGAAGGCAGATTTCCGCGAACAGTCACGAATTATTCTGGTGACTGGTCCGGCCCGATCGGGCAAAAGCGAATGGGCCGAGGCGCTGGCTGCCCAATCGGATAAGCGGGTGACTTACATTGCCACATCTACCATTGACCCTGACGATAAAGACTGGCAGGCAAGGATTGCTCAGCATCGCCAGCGACGACCGGAAGATTGGCAGCTACGGGAGGTGCCGATGGATTTGGTGGGCGCGATCGCATCCGCCACCGCCCAGGACTGCCTGCTCATCGACTCCCTCGGCACCTGGCTGGCGAACCTGCTCGACCAAGACGATGAGGAGTGGCTCCAAACGGTATCATCCCTGGTGAAAAGTCTGCGACAAACCTCCAGCACCGTGATTCTAGTTTCTGAAGAAACCGGCTGGGGAGTGGTACCGGCTTACCCCCTGGGACGAAAGTTCCGCGACCGCCTGGGGTATCTCACCCGTCAGGTCGGGGCTGTGGCTGACCCGGTCTATCTTGTCGTCGCAGGCTATGCCGTTGATCTACGGCTAATTGGGACTGCCATACTTTCATAGCTCCAGAAGACGACTCCTAATTCCTCTTTTCCCCCTGCCAATTCTCCCTCACCCACCATCTCCCCATCCCACCAGCCTTCCTCCTCCCTCACCCTCGACGGAATCTTGAGACTTCCCAAAGAATAACCCTCAATGGAAGATGGTTACCCCTGTAAGGGCTAGGATTTAACTACACGGATATGTGCGGACCCTTCCCTAGGCTGGGCATATTCAACGACGCACATGGAGTGGTTCTATGGCAAGCCAAGAGCAAATTCGAAGTTTTTTAGCCCACTGGTTTCAGTTGGGTAAGCCGGTGGTGCTGGCTGGTGACCGCGACGAGTGCCTGCCCTGCCCGGTTTATTACAAGAACGGCTATAGCCAATCTTTCGAGGAGTGCTGGCAGCGCATTATGGAAAGCCGGGGTGAAGGTTGCTACCTCAAAGGCACAACTCAAACCGTAGCCGAAATGATGACCTCAGGATGGGAAGTTACCCCCTGCGCCCGCTGCGAGATGCCCGTCGCCGTACCCACCCTGGGCACAATGAAGTTTCCCTGCCCCTGCCATGACCTGCACACCTGGCCCAACTACGATGTGCCCACCCCTCGGATGGCGGTAGACGATGGCCATCATTTAGGGGAAATTCATCGACGATTAGACGACATTAGAGCCGAAAAAAGGTCTGACCCCCGTGGTCTCTACGATGCTGAAGATACCAGCGTCTTCTCTTCCTGGCGGACAATGTCATAGGTCATAAAGTCGTGGGCCATGATGGTGTCTGGGAAAATGGCCCTGGCTTCTGCCAGCAAATCCTTCAGCTCAATGTCGTTGCCGGGAGCGTATCGGGGGCTGAAGTGGGTAATAATCAGCTGCTTAACCTGAGCCGCCAGCGCCACCTGAGCCGCCATGGTTGAAGTAGAGTGCAGGCGCTGGTAAGCCAGTTCTGCATCCCGATGGGAGAAAGTGGCCTCATGGCTGAGCACATCTGCCCCCTGGGCCAGTTCTATGGATCGCTCACAGAAGATGGTGTCGGTGCAGTACACAAACTTACGACCGGGCAGGGTGGGGCCGCATAAGTCGTTGCCGTTGATGATGCGACCATCTGGTAGTTTGACCCGCTTACCCTGCTTGAGTTGGCCGTAAATGGGGCCGGCAGGAATGCCCATGGCCTTTGCCCGTTTAACGTCAAAACGACCGGTGCGATCGCGCTCCTCCACCCGGTAGCCGAAGGCAGGAACTCGATGCTCTAGTAGCTCACACACCACGCGAAATTCTTCATCTTCAAATACCAACCCTGGTTCAACGGTGTGAACCTTAATCGGCAGAGAAAAGTGCGTCTGGGAGTAGCGGCGGCTGGCTTGTAAATAGTCGTTAAGGGGCTTAGGACCGTAAATATCGATGCGCTGTTGTCGGTTGCCCGCCAGACCGCAACTGGCCAGCAAACCCATCAGACCAAAGATATGGTCGCCATGCATATGGGTGATAAAAATGCGGCGAATCTGGCTGGACTTAAACTCGCTGCGCAAAAATTGATGTTGAGTTCCTTCGCCGCAGTCAAACAGCCAGACCTCAGCCCGTTGGGGTAGCCGCAACGCTACGCTGGATACATTACGGGAGCGGGTCGGCACGCCTGAACTGGTGCCCAAATAGGTAATTTGCAATAAACTCGCCTCTGCTTCACATCACCTTGGCTTGGGAATAAGGATTTTATAACATCCAAATTTTGTAGGGCAGGCATCTGGCCTGCTCTTGGACAGCCGAGACGGCTATCCCACGTTATTGCATCCCCATTCCTTACCCAACCATCTTGCCATGTACAGCCCTGATTGGCAGCGATGGTTTTGGCATCCAGCCTTACGGTTAGGTTAGGCTGTTCTATCGGTAGTATTATCCCTGCTGGTTCGGTTTGGCCCAGCCCAACTGTGAGGCAGCAGGGTGCAACCCGTAATTTATAGGAATTATGGAAATGATCAACAGTGGTCTTAAATCCGCAATGTTTGCTGTTATCGGCCTTAGTGTGACAACTCCAATGGTGGCCCTGGCCGAACCCCCTGGAGTTTTTTATTCCTGGCGCGAATCAGAAATTTCTGTGGCCGACTGCATACGACGGGGCGAAGCAGCCCTTGAAGCTGAAGGGATGGAAAATATCTCGGGGGATACCACCAGCGTTGCCGGACGTTCTGCAGACGTTACCGCCTTATTTGTCTGTCTGGATCATGCCAATTCCACCACAGTAATGATCGTGGTGGCCAGTGAAGACGACACCCAGGCCGTCAGAGTTCGCGAATCTCTGAAAGCAACCTTTTAACCCATCCATGCGGGTCATTGCCTACTGCTACCAGGATCAGGAGTCAGACGCTCAAGCCCTTTTGGAATTGAGCAACGATAACGTGCATCAACACTATGTTGATCAGGCCATCCCCTCCAGCCCAGGCTATCGCCCCCAACTGCGGCAGCTCCTGACAGACAACCGTACCGACCCGGCAGATATTCTACTGGTGGCCGGGTTTGATGCCCTGGGCAACACCCTGGAAGAAGTGGGACAATGCATCACCGAGTTAGAACACCAGGGCACTGCGGTTATTGCCTGGAATGCCAATGCCCCCGATCAGACCCTCAGTGCCCAAACCTCAGGAGCGGCACTTTCTAAAGTCGCTCTGCTGCAGCTGGCCGGAGAGGTTCAAAACCGCCAGCGAAGCCGCCAACTGAAGGCCGGTCATGCCCGCAATCGTCTCAAAACCCTGCCTCCCCCCGGCAAGGCCCCCTACGGGTACCGGCGCGGTCAGGAGCGCTACATTATCGACCGCATGGCTGCCCCGGTGGTCACCGCTTTTGTGGAGGAATTTCTGCTGTACGGTTCTCTGCGGGGAGCGGTGCGGTTTGTAGAACGCCGGTTCGGCAAGCGTATTTCTGTCTCTACCGGGCGGCGATGGCTCACCCATCCTGTCTACCGGGGTGATTTGCAGTATGGCGACGGGCAGGTCATGCGTGACACCCACGCTGCCATTATTTCGCGGGATGCCGCCGCCCAAATCGATCGCCTTCTGCGCCGTAACAGCCAGCTCCCCCCCAGAACTGCCGGGGCATTGCGGTCCCTCGCCGGGTTGGTGAGCTGCGGAGAATGCGGCACCCGCATAGCCATATCGAAAACAACCATCCACAAAAAAGACAAGGTTTACCTGTACCTGCGCCCGGTAGATTGCCCCCAACGCCCCAAGTGCAAAGCAATTCCCTACGACCTGGCGTTACGGCGCATCATTACTCAAATCTGTCAGTATCTTCCCCAGGCGGTCAGCAGTCTGCAGAACTCAATTTCCATCCCAGGGGAAACCAGTGCGGGACCGCCCTCACCGGAACTCTTTCAGGCTCAAATCGCCCAAAAAGAAGCCGCTCTGGCCCAGCTCCCCTCCCTGATAGAAACGGGAGTGCTGGATCAAGAAACGGCTGATCTCCGTCGTTACAACCTGCGGGGCGAAATTGCAGAACTGCAGCAGCACATTGCTCAGCTGCCCCCGGTTAACCTGCAGGAACTCTCCCAGGCGGTGGCGATTCCTCAGTTCTGGCTCGACCTGTCTGAGTCAGAGCGACGGTTCTTCTTTCGGGAATTTATTCGTGACATCAAAATCAATCGTCAGGGCAACGATTGGGAAATTGAGCTGGTGTTTGTGTTCTAAAGCTTCTTTTAGGAATGAAGACTGTACACCACGTTACTTGGCCTTGGCAAACACTTCCAGCTCCTGCATCACCATATCGGCCAGTTTCTCAGCAGCCCCCGACTCGCCCCTCACGGAACGCAGGTCTTGCTGGATCGCTACCAACCTTTCTGGATGCTCCAGATAGTCCACCACCTGTTTCGCCACCTGGGCTGGATGCAGTCGCCCGATGAGTTCCGGCACAATTTCGCGCTTCGCCCAGATGTTAGGCCAGGCAAACAGGCGTCCTTTTTTATAAATGTGTCGTAGGGCCAGGGCGTTGATCCCCTTGGCAAAGCTACTCCCCACTAGCGGCAGGTTGGCCAGCAGCCCCAGAATTCCATCCCAGGCTTTCATGACGTCTAGCTTTTGGGTAGGTAGCAGCACCATCATAGGCACTCCCAGAGACCCGAGTTCTGCGGTGTTCGCTCCAATGGTGGTGACGCAAAGACGAAACTGACTCATCAGGTCATAGGCCGGATTTTGCTGCCACAGCATCACCTCCACTCCCCCAGGGGTTCGCAACCGGGGCACAGGTGCATCGGCATCCTCCAGGGTGGCGGTGGTGGCTCCTGGAAAAAGTTGAATGGATGCATTTTGCGACCTATCGGCAAATTGAGCTAGCTGCTGAACCGACAGCAGTGGCGCAACGGGAATCACAAATTTAGCGTTAGGCCACAGCCTATGGATAGCTTCGGCGGTACCGAGGCAGAAGGGCAAGCCGACGGTGAGCTTATCTTTTTTGGAGCCGGGCATGAGGCCGATCAATGCTTCCTCAGGCAACAGCCCCAGCTGATCTCGAACGCCCTGGGAAAGTTCGGCATCGGCCCCAACATCGGCCATGAGATCGCCTACGGTGTCGCATTTGTGGCGAAACTGGGGAGGGGCCGCATCTACAATTCCAGGCTTCATGCAGGCGAAGCGGTCAATCCAGCGGTGCCAGCGGGCATCCCATTCGGCGTAGATCACCGTGCGGTAGCCGAGCCGCTTGCCAATCACCAGGGGGTAAAACTGATCTCCCCCCAAAAACACGACCACCCCCTGGGGATGCCAGTCCCAATCTTCTACAGTCTTACCAAGCAGCAAAAACGGAAAGAAATGCTCTACCCCCTGCACCCGATCGACCTCCGGAAAGCTGCGGGCAATGTCGGCCTCGCGGCCCGAGGCGTTGGCACAGGGCGACAGCACAACAGAAATTCTGGCCTGGTTATGAGCTGGAAGCCGACGACGCAGGGCTTTTACCACCGGACGCACCCAGGTAGACAGTTCGCCGGGGCCATTGGACAGGATCAAAATATCAACTGCAGACATAGGGAAAGGCAGGAGGTGGAAGGCAGAAGCGGAAGGTAGAAGGCAGAAGAGCGTACTGGCTCGAAGTGAACTTTAGCACTTAAAAGCCAGTGCTCTGTCAGTGCTAAAAATTCGGGGGCGCTGTAGCGTGGGTCAAACGCAGTGCGTCCTACGGGGGCAGGTAATCCGTGGGTCTCGTAAACTCAACACCACGCTACTCACCCATAAATTCAGGTTTGCCCCTGAGAGATACGAGCAGGAAATGGCGACGCATCGAACGTGTAAACCAATCGAAATGAAACGCAGTGCAATTTCAGGGACATCGCACTTAACGACGATGGTAATGGTGCTAAGCACTCGGATCCTGCGGAACAAAACCACGACCGAGGTGCGGTTTTACCTTGCTCCGTCGTCTCAGCGTAAGTCTGCTGAAGCGGGAACCCTCCAAGATGAGTTTGAAGATAAAGCGCGATACCGCCGCCCTGGAGAATGATTTTCTTCTCAAAAGCCTGGCCGCCAGTGTCCCCGAGGAGATGCCCCCTAACAGGTATCTAAGTACGCCAACTTGCGCCATGATACGCCTATACTACAGGGCCGGGACCTCCTAATTAAAGGTGGTCCCGGCCCTGTAACTCAATCGGAGCGGCGGGATTTGAACCCACGACCCCCACTACCCCAAAGTGGTGCGCTACCAAGCTGCGCTACGCCCCGAGGCACAAAAATCGTGCTCAACTAGAATAACACAGGAGTTGCTTTCTATCAGAGGATGCCAAAGAAAATTCTCGATAGTGTGGCCTGGTCTAATAGCCGTAAGACCAGCGGGCGCGGTAGCCCCTGGTGTCGATGTGGGTGAATGCGGACGAGCTGGCCAGACCGCCACGGTTGCCCCACCAGCCATCTAACCGCTGGTACACATCGTGGGGATGCACCCCGGCGACATTGAAATCCACTGCATCTCCCTGCAGATGGCGAGAGTAGCGGGCACCCCCCACAGCTCGATTAATCGCAGGGGGGCGATACCAGGAATTGATGCTGATGGAGCGTCCGCCGTAGAGGTGACGAATATCCTCCAGGGCTTTGGCTATCCGCACAATACCGTAGACGACACTTTGGCTTTCAGGAATGCGAGTGCCCCCGTGGGTCGCTTCTCCCCAGGTAAAATGCCCGCGCTCTCCGTAGGAGGTTTTCCAGATGATCGGGTAGTTCATATAGTAGGTACCGTCAAAGCCTGGAAACTTCATAGGCTTGCCGGGATCTGTCGGATTCGCTGGCTGAGACCCGGTACCGGTATCATTCGGGCGATTGCCGGGAGTGTTGCCGTTGATTTCCAGATCGGGAACGTAAGCGTACCAGGTGGTGAGATGTTTAGGACCCAGGAATGCTCCCTCCAGGGACACTTTGATGTGGTTGCGTTCAATCTCACCGTAAGAGTTGAGTTGAAACACCGTTCCCTTCTTCACAAAGACCTTATCGCCCGCGTCTAATTCGCTCGACAGTTTGGGTTGGGTCTTGAACAGCGTATCTCCCACGATTCGCAGCTCCAGGCGGTCGCCAGCGACTTTTACATCTGGCTTATAAACGAACCAGGTATTACGTTGTTCAGGCCCTAAGTTAGCCCCTGCCAGAGTAATTTTGAGGTGATTGCCCGCTGCCGGTAAATAGGCCAGCAGTGCATATTCGGTACCATTGGCCACAAACACCTTCTGCTGACTGCGTAGAGTGCTAGAAAGTTTAGGCTCCAGCTTGAACAACGTATCGCTGACCACCGACAGGGTGACCGTGGTTTTCAGTTCTACGTCGGGTTCATAAACGTACCAGGTCGTAGGCTGGTTGTCGCCGAACTCGGGCTTAGTCAGCTCTATTTGCCAGTGGTTGCCCACATCAACGTAGTATTGAATATCAAAGGTTTTATCTGCAGCGACCAAAACCTTATCGGCATCCGATAGCTGATCCGCCATCTTCAGCTGCTTTTTCAGGTAGGTGTCCTTTTTTATCCGAAGATGCATAGCAGGCTCCAAATCAGGCAGTAGATTAATCCCTCTGGCCAGTCTGTGCAGGTCAATGGTAATTGCTTATTTGCTAACGCTGGGAGGGCGACCTGGCTGACAATCGTCTCCTTACCCGTTAAGGCAAGGGACTGAACCAGCATGGGAATCACTGCAATTCTGGCTTCAGTTTTCCCAAAATTCTAGCCATAAACCAGATTTCTGGCCTCTCAGCCAAAAATCTCAAGGTTCTTGGCTGAGGGAGATGCCTGATATCGCATCCAATTTCAAAACTTCCCAATTAAAATCGGCATCTCGTCAAAGCAAAGCCCCTTTGCTCCGATAACTTGTGGATACGACTGGGATTTGGCCTGAGATTTGGCTCCAGGAGAGACACATCGTTCAAAACAAGGTCAGGCCACCGATTGCAGCCAACAATTCTGGGACCGCCGTCGCCGGCCATGCCCCCTCACATTGTCGACCTGTGGTCAAGATGAAACGCAGAGAGTAAGTGTGAGGAAATCCTTCTACCTCAACCCAGACCGCCTCTGACTCTGCCTCACAGGCAATGCGCTCCTCATCCATCAACTCTGTAGCCATGGTAGCCATGGTCTGGGCCAGGCGCTGAGCCAAACGACAAAAATCTTGAAACTCTGTAGTCGTCAATTCTAAGGCCCAGCCATTCCCCCCCAGCAGCCCCTGGTAAGTCGGCGCAGCACCATTCCACCCGATACGCCAGCCCTGGCCTTCCTTGACAAACCGCTGCAAGTTAGGCCCAGGGGAAGGGCTGGAAGCTACCATGACTCACTCGCGACTATTCGCCAATAATTTCTGGCTGAGTAAGCTCATCAGACATCTCGATGATGGCCCTGAGCACGGGCTTCATTTTCGGGTCTTCGTAGTTTTCAAAGTCTTCAAATCGACGACGCTGGGCCCGATTTGCAACCTGCACCGTAATCCGATAACGGTTTGAAGCGGCCTGAATCAGATCTTCGGTGCGCCGCATAATCTGGTTACTGTCGAAAGGGGAACGCTTAAGCATAGAGATCTCGATAATCGGACAGAGCCTTATTCTACCAGTGAATCCAGGCTGGCCACAGGGGACTTTTTTCGCCCTGAACTTTGACGCTGAGCCACAGGTCAGTATACAGAAAGCGGGTGGGGGGAATCGAACCCCCATCATTAGCTTGGAAGGCTAAGGTTTTACCACTAAACTACACCCGCATAAAACACACCCGCACAAAACCGCACTATTGTTTTTATGCAGCCTCTATCCTACCACAGCGGTTAGGGCTAAAAATTGATCTGGGTCTCCAGAATAAAGGCATCGGTCCTGATGGGAGCACCGCCCGCATAAGCCGGAATTAAGGAAAGCCGATCTTGCACCAGGCAGGCCGCCAGCGAATCCACCGCATCATTACCGCTACCCTGCCCTGGAACAACATAGGCCGCAGAGATACGCCCATCTGTCTCCACTAAAACTTGCAGCTGCACGGTAGCAGCAGGCACCGCCGCCATCAGGGCCGATAAGTTCTCTACGGCACATCCCAGGGGAAGAGGTTGAACTGCAATAGTATTGCTCCCCTGCAGCTGTGGGGCAACGTCAGGAATATCCCGCCCCATAGGATTGGGCCGAATGCGGGTGGTTAACTGGCCTGCCTGTTCTAGGCTTTCGGCCATACCAGCAGTAGCCCCTGCTTCACCGTCGGATATCCCCTCCGTTTCTGCCCCAGCAGGAGGTACTGGATCCTCTGAGGCTGTCGCAGGTTGGGGATTTGGAGGGGGAATAGAGGGTGGCTGCTCTACCCGTGGCTGCTCTACCCGTGGCTGCTCTACCCGTGGCTGCTCTACCTGTGGCTGCTCTACCCAAGGAGGAGATTCTGCCACAGGAGGCGAGACCGGCGGGGCCGGAGCCACTACAGGAGGCGGGGGATCAGCGGAGGGAAACGATGGCGAATTAGCAGGCAGGGGGTCCGAGGCAGGAGGGAACTGTGGGGGGGAAACTACCGGAGGTTCTGGTCTTATCGTGGGAGGTTGAGGCTGGGGTATCGGGGGAGAAAACGGTTCCGCAGGGGGGGGGTGCACCTCCGGACGGGGCAGGGGCTCCGACGAGGCGGCATCAGCCCTCGCGTCAGGTTCACTGGGGGCAGAAGGTGCCGACTCTAAATCGGACCCGACGGACAGGTCAGAGTCTGGCGACAGAGTGATCAACTGAATGGGCGAGGGATCTGTTGCGGGGGGGAGCTGTTCTACCACCTCAAGGGTGAGCGATCGCACCAGCACCAACACCAGACCATGCACTAGCAATGACCCAGTTCCCACCAGAGGCCACAACCATTTAGACTGCCTGGGCCGCCACAGATTGGTTAGTAAAGAGGAACCGTCCATACCTATTCCTGGGGGGCACAGTTTACCCCAGCACCGACTCCATCTTAGCCACCGAGATTGTCTCTACTACCCGGTTATCAGACCAAATGGCGGGGTAGATTGCTATAAGTGTTTAGAGAAGCCTCAAAAGTTTTCAGTCGAGGGCTGGGGGCCGGCCTGCGCTTGTTGGAGCTATGACTCATTTTCAGCTTGATAATATCCCGCCGAACCCTGCCCAGCCTTCACCTCAGCCAATGATTCGCCGGGCGGTTCAGGACGATTTGCCCCAGCTCACCGATTTGCTGACCAGTAGTTTCTATCGTCGCACCGGATGGATGGGGTGGGCCTACCCCGTGGTCAAGCTCGGTATTCAGGAAGACTTGAAGCAACGGATTAACGCTAAAAAATCCCATTACCTTTGCCTGACCGCAGTGGATGCGGCCACCCAAACTTCGACCTTCAATACCGGACCCGACTATCCGGAGCATCGGATGGGGGCAGGATCCATAGCGGGCACCCTGGAACTCTCGGAACGACAGTCCTGGCCATGGCAGGCGTTAAGCCCCAAATACGTTTATTTATCTAACCTGGCGGTCAGGGTCGACTTGAGACGTCGAGGTATCGCTCTGTCTTTGCTGGTCTACGCGGAGCAAATGGCCCTGAGCTGGCAGTTCCGAGACATTTATCTGCACGTCATGGAAGACAATGTTCAGGCCCGTAATCTTTACCAGAAGGCCGGCTTCAGCCTGTTTCACGCTGAAGAAACCCCCTACAGCTGGCTGGGGTTACAAGCCAGAAGGCTCTTAATGCATAAATCCCTTGCCCCCCAGGCCACTCACACAACCGAGATGCCGCCCCATCCCCATTAAGCCACTCCCTCGCTGACCAGGCGATGGATACCAAGTCCAGAAGTGGAGTTTTCTCTAAGGCAAAACTCCACTTCTGGACTTGGAAAAGGTTTAGTTCATAGAAATGCCGCTCCGCTCCTGCGGAGTAACTTCATAGAAATCTTAATTTGTCAGCCATGATTTTACGGCTCCTTTAGCAAGCCATGATATTTGAGACAGTCAGCTTGGGTATATGTACCCTAGAATAAAGTGCCGGACCTTTGAGGGCTTTAATTCACCAGGGTAAAAGAGTCTAAAAAGCAAGTTCCATTTTCTCGCTCCGCGTTTAGAGTTTTCTATTGAAAAAACTTACTAACGGCGGGCTTGAAGGCATTCTATAGTAGCTAATAACCTGTAAACGCCCTCGAGCTACTGATGAATACTGCGCTAGAACGTTCTTAGTCTGGCTGTTGTGACTGTTGGTTAGTCGACAAACATGAGTCTCAATTTCGAGCACAATGTCCTGAAGCAGCGGTATGGGAGGAATTTAGACTCTTCCCATGCAAGCGATTTGAGCTGTCCTGGGACATATGCCGAAACCGTTGCGTCTAACCAGTATCAAATTCGTGCTTCTCTAAACGACGAGGAAACATTGCACGACGAAATTTTATCAAAAATTCGGGGGGCTGATCTCTGGGTTGTCAATGCCCGTAAGCGTAATGGGCTAATTATAAATAAAGGTTTTTACACCGAATTTGCAGGCCCCGGTGCAGCCATTGGGGGTGGCCTCGATACCGAATGCAATAGCTTTACCGCTCTGGGAAGCCTCTCTTTAATTTCGCCTCAATCGGCAGAAGAGCAACAAAAAGCCCTCAGAATTCGCCTGCAGTGGGTGCGGTTAACCCAAAACTTCACCGACAAGCCCGACGCCCTGGAGCGGTCTCAGCTCATTTTAGAGCAGTTTAAGAGCTACTTCGATCAGGACATCGTCCAGCAGGTTCCAGATGAAGCCTTCGCCATGCTCGTTGGCGTTTTTCCCTGCACAATTCGTAAAGCCAGGTCGTTGTTGTAACCTCTGCCCCCTCCGCTGGGAACCGCTCTGGTCGATAAGGCGAGCAACCGGTACACAAAAACAGCCGACAGGGGCAGTCCCCATCGGCTTTTGAGTCTGCCACCAGAGCAGTTCAAGCGACCTGATGGCTTGTCAGCACGACAATTCAAGTAAATGAGTTGCTCTTTAGTGAATGTTGCAACGCTCTAGCAACCAAGGTAGCTAAAGCCTTGATGAACTCGGCCCTATGCTACCAGTCGGGGTTAAATCTTGGCCCTCGCTGTCACCTTAGTCTTCAAAGTCGCTATCTGTGCCTAAGAAAGAACCGGAGACTCGGTGTTCTAATTCCATTCGCTGCTCCATTTGCCGCAGGAAGTAGCCCGTCATCATGGCGGACGCCAGGAGACCCGCGAGGTTTTCGCGATCAGTGGTTACCTGCACATTGAAACCCTCTGAAGGCAGCACACCCACCAAGCCCTGAACATTTTGAGCAATAATTTGCTTAATTTCACCACTCACAGACTGGGCCACCCGTGTTAGCACCTCAGGAGACTGGTGCTGCAGGTACTTGAGCAACTCATTGGGATGGTCACTATCTGTGGACATACCGATGAATTCAGCGTCTTCAGGGTTGAAAACCATAGAAAAACAAAGACCTCTGGTCACGACGTTCAGACTGGAGGGAGATGAAATACAATACTTTCTGCCATTTCACTCTAACGTAATCGTCAGCTAGATCAACCTCAGCCTGTACCTACTATTAATATTCCCGATAATAGCTTAACAAATCATGAAAGTCGGTCAGGACTGGGCCTCTTCATCTGCTTCTGAGGGGGAAGGAGGCGATGAATCTTCCCCCTGGTGGGAGGTTGAGGGCTTTCGTTTAATTTCTGGCAGCTGATCAATTTCGAAGTGTTGATAAAACTTTTCGGTCACCTGCACCAGGGAAGAGCGGCCTTCCGGCTGTCGGCGTTTCTTCACAAAGCCCTGTTCTACCAGTTCCTGCACATGCTGATAGGCCCCGGAACCGCGTAAATCCACCAAGTCTGTTTGGGGAATCGGTCCCTTCAGGGCGATGGCGGCCAGGGTGCGCAGGGCACCGACCCCTAAATCGAGGGGAATCAGGGTATCGACTAAAAAGCGATACCGCTCCTTGAGCTGCAGACTGTAGCCATCGGCGGTTTCGACCAGCTCCAGGGCACCGTCCCGGTGGGCGTACTCGTCCATCAACTCAATCAACCCTTCTTCGATGTCTTCCCGAGCGCACCGGGCCAGTTCCGCCAGCCTGGCGATGGTCAACGGTTGCCCCTTGAGATAGAGAATGGCTTCGATGGTGGAGGCCAGACCAGGCATACAGCACCTTTGTACTAAACCAGTTCAAGCCTCTAGAGTAGTCGATTCTCGCGAGGATTAATCTAAATTGCGCCCCGTCAGCTCCACAAAGATATCTTCCAGGTTGGAAGGCCGGGTCATCATGCCGGTTTTGTCGGGCTGCTGGTCGAGGTACTGATTGGCATGCTCCAGGGTGGGAAAGAATTGGTAATCCCATCGGTCGCCCCGCTGGGTCATGACGATACCCTGCCCGTGGCGCTGGCGCAGCTGATCGAGGGTGCCAATTTCAATCAGCTTGCCCTGGTCGAGGATGCCGATGCGATCGCAGAGATACTCCACCTCATCCATGTAGTGGGTAGTCAGCAGCATGGTCATGCCCTGCTGGTTGAGGCCCTGAATGATTTCCCACAGGCGACGACGGGTTTGGGGATCAAGCCCCACGGTGGGTTCGTCCAGGAACAGAATTTTGGGGTTATGCAACAGGGCGCGGGCAATCTGTAGCCGTCGTTTCATGCCGCCGGAGAGGGTCTTTACCTTGTCGTCCCGACGGTCGGTCAGCTCCACGTAGTCCAGCCAGGTCGCGATGTCACGCCGCCGTTGCTGGGGGGGAATATGGTGCATGCGGCCATGGAACTCCATGTTCTCCCACACGGTAAGGTCACCGTCTACGCTGGTCTGCTGCAGCACCACACCAATCTGGCGACGCACGTCCAGCTGCTGGCGGTTCACGTCATAGCCTGCCACGACAACCTGCCCTTCGCTGGGGCGGGTCAGGGTTGTCAGCATTCGTATGGTGGTAGATTTGCCTGCCCCATTTGGCCCCAGCAGGCCAAACACTTCGCCCGACTCAATGGCGAGAGACAGATCATTAACAACCGGCATTCCACCATAGACCTTGTGGACGTTTTGAAGACAAACCGCAGCGACCATACGATGTAAAAAAATATGAACTCTTCCTCTATCCTACCGTTCCGTTTACCCAGACTGGAGTGACAGTTTTGAGTTAGGAAACAGGTACTCTGTGGTGAACAGGACTTTTTACCGACCAGCTCAGGGCGATCGGACAACTGCCTCGCTTCGTCCAGGGCGGACCCAGCACCTGGATCAATGGCTCAGTCCTTAACGATTCAGCGTTTGCATCTGCTGTAATCAGATGTCATCAGACTCTGGAGAAATGGGATAATACCCATTCTCTGTATCGCGACAACACAGCTTGCCCCCCTGTCCCCCTGCTCCGGTAAGTAGCCCTGATTCACAGAAACGGGATAAGGTAACAAGCGAGCAGACGTTATCCGTGATCTATGCGCGCTCGAATTGATCAGCAAATCCTTTATCTGCACCACGAAGATGTGCCCTTCTACAAAAAGAAAGGGTCTGTCGTCCGTAACAGTTACTTCTGGGCCTTGAGGTCCATCGCAGACCGGGCCATGTTTGACAAGGATTGGGAGTTTGCCGACATTGTCTGGCCAGCCCTGGGGCGGATGCTGCTGTCGTTTGCCGAGTCAGGCTACCTGGGCTATGGGGAAACGGTGCTGGAGTTTCAGGATGATACGGTGATGCCTGATGAGCTGCGAGTAGTAGGCACCTGGGTCGCTCCGGAAGAGGATGAGTAGCCCCCACAGGCATCTTGCCCCTGAGCGTGACATTTCGAGCCATTTCCCCTTGTCTGTCTAGTGAAGTATGTCTAGTGAAGGAGCGGCAGCCCAGCCAGCGGGGTGGGTCAAATCTGCGCCCAAAAGCAGCTTCATCAGCATTGACACAGCAGAATTGACAGCAACAAAAAAGGGGCGACTGGTTCGCCCCTGGTAATTCCTCTAAATGTTCAGCATGCCGTGGAGACAGACGGGTTCCAGACAAAACCCCAATATCTAACTTGGAAAGTCTTGACTGGACAGCCTCTGTCGCAGGAGGGAGAATGCCCCGATCCTGCTTAAATGACTTACATCAAGCCAATTTGCTCCAGGATGCCTTTGCCGGTCAGAAATTCGGTAGCCAGACCAATGACAAAGCCCAGCATAGCCAGACGACCATTCCAGTTCTCGGCGAACTGAGTGAACCCAAACTTAGCTTGTTGCTCTTCAGCCATGACGGTATACCTCTTTGGATACTGCGTTGGTCAGAGAAAAACCTCTTGTGAATAAATATTAATTACTGTTTTCAGAAATCGCAACACTTCTTAAGGTTTTGCCCCCAGGTTAAGTTAATGCACGGTCATAGCACTACCGCCCTGGTATCGAGTCGGTTCAGCCACCGCCTGGAAAGCACTCTTAGGCTGCACTGGCACAGCGTTTACTGTGCCGAGGACGCGGGTCGGCTCCAGGGTATGGCCCAGACCGATCAGTCCCTCGGCAGTGACGCTTTCCAGCCAGTTGTCTTCCACTACGACGTTTCATGGCACCTCATAACAATGGCCACAAAAAAAGCACGGTAGCTACCGTGCCTTGAAAGCGATGTTTCCTGCTCTATGACTGCTGTAGAGCCTGAGGTTCGGGCGTTTCTGCCGCAGTTTGCCTGGCCTTATCCAACCGGCGTTTGCGGGCGTAGAGCTGAATGGTAGCTGCCATCACCACAATCAGGCCAAAAATCAGCCAGGGGGTCACCGTGGTGGGGAAGTTGTTCTTAAACACCACCAGCATCACAATGGTTACCAGCAGCAGGGTGGGGGCTTCGTTTAAGGCCCGCAGTTGTTTGCTGGACCACTGACATTCATCGTTGGCCAGCTTTTTCATCAGCCGACCACAATAGACGTGATACCCCAGCAACAGCCCCACCAGCCCCAGCTTGGCGTGCATCCAGCCGTTGTGGAGATATTCCGGCATCTGCCAGAGTAGCGCCCCTGCCATGGCCACCGTGACCACCATACCGGGGGTGGTGATGATGTTGTAGAGGCGTTTCTCCATAATTGCGTACTGGTTTTTAAGAATGCTCTGGGCCGGTTCCGGTTCTGCCTGAGCTTCTACGTGGTAAATGAACAGCCGCACCAGATAGAACAGCCCGGCAAACCAGACCACCACGCCGACGATGTGAAATGCTTTGAACCAGTAATAAGCCATAGTGTTCGATGAATTAGGGCAGGGTTAGTTCCTGCTGAATGTTGCAAACCATTAAGTCCGTTTCCCATTGTTATGTAGGGGCAGGCAATTGAGAAGCGGGGCGCGAAGGTTCTTAACGTTCCCGAGACCGCCCCCGGTGTGAGAGGCTTAAGGTCGAAATCATCGTTTTTGGACTCGCCCCCTCTATGCAGGTTGACTGGCAAATCGTAAAACCCTACGAAGACATCCTTTATCACAAGGCTGATGGCATTGCCAAAATCACCATCAACCGCCCCCACAAACGCAATGCCTTTCGGCCCAAAACCGTTGCCGAAATGTACGACGCCTTTTGCAACGCCCGCGAAGACAGCCGCATTGGCGTGGTGCTGCTGACCGGGGCAGGCCCACACACCGACGGTAAGTACGCCTTCTGTTCAGGCGGAGACCAGAGCGTGAGGGGCCAGGCGGGCTATGTGGATGACGAAGGAGTCCCCCGCCTCAACGTGCTGGATCTGCAGCGGCTGATTCGCTCTATGCCCAAAGTGGTAATTGCCCTGGTTGCCGGGTACGCCATCGGGGGAGGGCATGTGCTGCATGTGGTGTGCGACCTCACCATTGCGGCGGATAACGCCATCTTCGGCCAGACCGGGCCTAAGGTGGGCAGCTTTGATGGTGGCTTTGGGGCCAGCTATTTAGCCCGCATTGTGGGGCAAAAAAAGGCTCGGGAAATCTGGTACCTGTGCCGCCAGTACGATGCCCAGCAGGCCCTGGACATGGGTTTAGTCAACTGTGTCGTGCCGGTAGAGCAGCTAGAAGCCGAGGGAGTGCAGTGGGCTCAAGAGATTCTGCAGAAAAGTCCCATTGCCATCCGCTGCCTGAAGGCCGCCTTTAACGCCGACTGCGACGGCCAGGCCGGGCTACAGGAACTGGCGGGCAACGCTACCCTGCTCTACTACATGACCGCAGAGGGCAGCGAAGGCAAACAAGCGTTTTTAGAGAAACGCCCCCCTGACTTCAGACAATATCCCTGGTTGCCTTAGAGACTTAGCAAAAAAGAGCATCTCCGCCCTTGAGGAGATGCTCTTTTTTAGAACTTGGAAAAGATTTAGTTGCGGCCAGACTGTTTCTGACAGTCTGAGCCTGTTATTAGGGCTACAGGGACATATGAAGCTTTGAGGGTTCACCTCGTTCAGCCATCTCCATGGGTTCTAATCGAGGGTCTGGAAGGCGAATTTCAATGGGCTTGGGCAATATCTCAAGGGGTTGTAGATCCTCCAGCTTGGTCAAGAAAACGGGTACCGCCAAAGAACAGGCCCGCCATTTTCCTTTTACCGGTACTCCTAGCTGACCGCAGTGCCCGCCCCGTCTCCCTTCTGGAGTGTAGTGGCTGCAGCGACTGCAACATGAAGCGGTGAACTTCATTGGTTTCATGTGGAATTCCCTGAATAGAGCGAAACTGAATTTAATTGTCTTACGCCGCTCAGGTCGGGAAAAATTCCTCAGGAAACGCCACCATCAGGGGTTTGGCCTCAAAAAGTCCAGGCAATTCCAAGGGTTTTCTTCATTTTTTCTTTATGTTTCTTTTAAGGATGGTCAAGACAATCTAGATTGCGACTAAACCCTCTAGATATGAAGGGAACAAGTTGGGGATCAAGCATCTGCCTTTAGGCTGAAAAGAGTTTTCTGGGATACTTTCTGGTCCTAAAACGATTGGCTAAGCGGCCAGCTCAGACAAAAGTTAATATTCATTCCGTAGAACCACGGAAATCATCTTAGGGTAAATGCGCTAGCTATGCTAAAACATGAAACCAGGTCCAGCTCGAAATCTGGAGTTTTCTGTTTTCTCTTAGGCAAAACTCCACTTCTGGACTTGGATAAGGTTTAGTTTGCTTTGGGAGTCGGATCAGAGATCTCCTCCGGAGAGTGGCGCTGCCAGGCATGGATGGTCCAGGTGCTGGCGTCCCAGGGGGTAAATTCTACCTCAGTCAGGGTATTGCTGACGGCGTTGGCCATAGCCCGATGGACGACGGGGATGACAGCGATATCTTCTGCCAGCAACTGGTTCATCTGCTGGTAAAGCTCAGCCCGCTTCTGGGGATCAAGCTCTTGCTTAGCTTCGGCCCAGAGTCGGTCGTACTCCAGATTGCAATAGCGGGCGTTATTGGGTTCCTGCCACTTGTTAGCCTGAGAGGCCATGTTTTCGCAGGTCCACCAGCTCATGTAGGTACTGGGATCAGGGCTTTCGTTGCCGGTGGAATACACCTGCATGTCGGCATAAAAATGGTTCAGGCTATCGGTTTCTTTAGGATCAGCCGAGAAGAAATCATCCACCCTGACCCGCACAATTTCCACATCAATGCCCAAAGATTCCAGGCTGTCGGCGACAATTTCCTGGGTTTCCTGGCGCACGGGGTTGACTGAAGCCTGGAACAGCACCTCCATGGGCATGCCGTCTTTGTCGCGAATGCCGTCGCCATCGGTGTCCATCCATCCGGCCTCATCCAGCAGAGCTTTAGCCGCTTCCAGGTCATACTCAGGGGAAATCTCTTCGGCCTGATAGCGATTGGGGGCCACCAGCAGTTGGGCCGTTGGCTGACCCATGTCTCCATAGAGGGTTTTGGCAATGGTTTGGCGATCGATCGCCAGGTTAATCGCCTGCCTTACCCGCAAATCGCTGAAGTAAGGGTGGGGAATGGTGGGGCTGGCCCGTTCGCCATCCTCTGTGCGGGCAAAGGGGTGGGCGAAGTTCAGCATGATGCGCTCTACCTTGGAGCCGAACAGGGTGACGATCTCGCCCTGTTCGTTCGTCGCCAACTCCTCCAGGGCTGATGCCTCTACCTGCAGGTTATGGGCAAAATCGGCAGTGCCAGCCTTGATCACATCCCGCGCCGCCGCATAGGGGGCAATGCCGCCCTTGAGTTCTACCCGCTTAAAGGCCGGAGCCCCATTCCAGTAGGTGGGGTTAGGCTCAAAAATTACCGTGCCAGGCTCAAAACCAATGGGAATGTAAGGTCCGGTACCGACGGGTTGTAGGTTAACAACGGCATCTCGGGCATTGAGTCCGTTAAAGTCCTCAAAAACATGCCGGGGTAAGATACCGCCGGTTTGCCCGGTAAAAGGGACAGACCAGGCCGGGGTTGGTTCCTTAAAGGTGATGCGCACCGTATGGTCATCAACCGCTTCTACGGCCTCGACATTGTCGTAAAACTGGGCCGTTGCTGCTGCCACTTCTGGATTGCTGATGAAGTCGAAGGTAAAGACCACATCATTGGCAGTCAGGGGTTCTCCGTCTGACCAGGTGACATCCTGCCGCAGCTTCCAGGTAACTGCTGTACCATCCTCCGTCAAGCCGCCGTTTTCCAGGGTGGGAATTTCGGCCCCCAAAAACAGCACCAGCTGACCCGATGCATCGTAGCTGGCCAGGGGTTCGTATACAATGCGCGCCGCTTCAAAGTCTTGGTATCCGTTGGCCAGATGAGGATTCAGGGTGGTCACCGACCGACCATAAAGCAGCCGCAAACGGTTGAGGTCTCGCTCGGTGGGGGCTGCTGCGTCGGCTTCCAGGGGAGCATTGTCGGTCTGAACGGCCTGATTACGGCTGCAACCCACCCCTGCGGCCAGGCTTAGCCCTAACGTGGCGGCGATGAATCCTAAACGAAGCGTCAATTTAAGCATGGTCACAAAACAGGTTCTCCGCAAATGGCCGGGTCAGATCTTCCCGACTCTCTATGGTAGACAACAGATCTCTCTACGAGTGTTCCGACGCATTATCGGTCTGGTAGCCCAGGGGTCGGCCCCGCCCCTGGCCAGGGGAGAAGGCTGACCAGCCCGATATGAGAACAACTTTTTCAAGGGCCTACCCTAAGGTTGCCCTGGTGCAACATTTTGCACCCCATAAACCGGGTTTTCAGGACAACTTTGCTGGCCCCGGCCCGGCTGGTTGTTAACGAACCATGTTGTTTCGCCAGCCAAACAGGTTCACGACATCAATTTTGTGTTACCAAATGGGGGTGAATAAAATAGCAAAGTTAGCTATTCTAATGTGTCAAAGAACCCGCCGACCATTGGGTGCTGATTGTCAGACCAAGCAACCAGGATCATGACTGATAACACTGTTCCTAATTCCCTGCCAGATCCGATGGATGATGCATCGTCTGTGGAGCATCATTTGCTGACTCCGGATGCCCCCACCCCCTCAGAAACCCTGCCGGAGTCCGATTGGCATGCCGTCCAATTTCCTGGTCAAGTTCCCCTGGCAGATGAGGACAGTTCTGATGAGCTAACGGCTGACTCCAAACCGTCAGTTGAATCTACAGTTTTACCTCCTTCAAATAGCAATGCAGTATCACCCAATACAGATGAACTAATTCAGCTCATCCAAGATTTAAACCACTGCAATGATGCCCTGCTAAATCGCATTTCTAGTCTGGAAGATGCTCTAGAGCAATCTCAGTCGGCCCTGCAGATAGAGATTGAACGAAACCAGGTGGCCTCAAGCCAGGGTGCTAGTGCCGTTCCCCACCAGGTGGCTCAACTGCTCGGGGAACTTGATATCGCCAATGACGGGCTGCGGCGCACGACCATGCATAACGAAGCCCTGCAGGCCGAGCTGGATGTGAATCAGCAACGGGTGGCTCAGCTGGAGCGCGAATGTACCCTGCTACAGCAACGATTCAACGAAAAAAGTGTTGCCTTGCAACAGGCTGAACATACCTGTCGTGATCTCAAGTCTCGTCTCCATCGGCAGCAGCGCTATACCCTGCAGTTCAAGGCTGCCCTTGAGAAGTGCCTGAACATGACAACTCAGCACCACGCCTCTGGTAGGGTTACCCAGCAGGATCTGTTTGCCAGCACAGACAGCCATGCTCAACCCATAGCCATTCCCAAGGCTCAGCATATTCAGCCCTGGTCTGCCGAAGACAGTGGTTTACAGAACGAAATGGGCCTGGATGATCTATTGCGGGGGTTCAAAACGCCCCAAAGCAGGCACCCAATTGACCCATCTGTTGCCCCCACCCCACCTGCTCAGTCTGCGGTCAGCCCTACCCTGCCAGCCTCTGACCCCGAAGCAGAAGCGGTGCTTTGGCAAGACTTAGAACGAGTTACAGAACCCCCACCAGAGGCAAACACCCCTGCCTCTGCTGCGATGGAGCCCCAGGAGTTAGACCATGATCAGCCTGTTGCTGCGCCGCCATCTCCCCCCTCGGGGGAGCCAACTCCTGAAGAACTCACCTTTACAGAACCGTCTCCCTGGGGAGCCCCCCTGCCCACCCCTGCGCCTGACACTACTGCCGCGCCGCCTGAGTCTCTAACCACCGCTCCATTAATGGCAGAACCCCAGCCAGAGGAGCAGGATACCGCTTTTCCCATCCCTTCCCAGGCTGCAGCCCCTGCGCCAGGCCAACCGCCCGTGCCCCCTGCAGCCCCAACCAGTTTTGCCCCCTCCTCCCAGGAAGCTGCCTTGCCCGGCTATTTGCAGGGGACCGGCCAGCGCCCAGCGGCGGCTCCAAGCCCGGTTGTATATCCGCTGCGATCGCAGAAAAAGCGTAAGTCCCTCGCTTCGGTCGAACTGCCCAGTTTCGGACGCTCTGCCCGCCGCCGCTAAAGCATTCGGGAGGGTTCGGAATCTTGTGGGATAGGCATCCTGCCGGTCCCAGCCAAGCAGGCAAGACGCCTGCCCGACAAGACTGGTGGGAAGTTTGATAAAGCTGTTCGTTAACCCTGATACAAAATTCGGGATAGTCTCAAGAATTCAGATCTGGTATGACTTTTGGCGAAAGGCGATGCTGGTAAAGCCCTTCTCCCCGGCTGGGAAGAGGGTACCATCAGCCTATCGGCATGGTTTGCATCGAACTACTGTGGAATTTTACTTTTGGTGGTGTCCGATGGCCATTTGCAGCAGTGTGGGCTCACCACCGGGCTGGTGAAATTTATCGGCCCAGGCTCGAATCACCTCATCCAGTTCCTTAAAGGCCAGTTCGCGATCCTGGGCAGGGATATCTAATTCTTCTAAAACCCGCATTGTTCCTGGGATATGGCTGGCCCACTCGCGCATCATACGAAAATACTGAGCCGTATCGTCAATCATGGAGTAGAGACGTTCTTCTGAATCTACCGGGGCATAAGAAGCCCGCGCCAGGGCATAATACGATGCCCCCCAGATAGCATCCATGCGGACAACGGTACCTGAGTAGATTAAGCGACGGCGAATGTGTTCTGTCAGCGCTTCACTCAGGGGCAAACGACGCTCGGCGGGCAGATCTTCCTGGGACTTATCATGCAAAAATTCAATTAACTCAAGGAACTGAAATGAGTTAATAATTTTGGCGTTTGGTGCAGAGTCGGGCAACTGAATTTCTAAGTAGTGCTTTTCTTCAGGAGACAGAGATGTAACCGACACTCGCGATTGCCCCGCCTTCCAGGGATAGCGATTGAGCCACACATAGGGAAACTGAATCAGGTAGCGAGGCTCTTGAGAACCCAACATTTTCAGTAACTTTCCTTCAGCCAGCGCCTGACGCATTTCTTCTACGATGGCCTTAACCCGTTTGGGCTCGATATGGTGCAAATGCCCCGTCATCCGCAGGTTTTGTCCCTGCTCCATGTAAGTCATGTAGATGGCGCACTTGGCTGCCGTTGCGGCGGCATCTAGAAAGGCCCCGTGGCGATGCCCTCCTGTTCGCATGGCGCTAAAGGCGATGTATAACAGAATTTGATCAATAGCACTGGGGCTAAGCTTGCGAATCAGTTCTTCATCCTGAGCGACAGGAAAACCCGCTTGGTTCATCACAATAGAATCTGCCATCTAAATAAGAATGAAAGAGTTACAATAGTGAGTCACGCTACTGAAATACCAACCAGAGCATTTAAGCTCTAGCCAGGTAAGCAATCAACAGCTTTTTATTAGCTTTCAGTAGCGCAAATAAAAATTCCTAAACCAGGTCCAGCTCGAAATTTGTAGTTCTCTCAAAGAAAAAACTTCACTTCTGGACTTGGACCAGGTTTCATAAAAACTCACGAGTGAGCTTATCTATAGCCCGGCAACCTTCCCGGGCAGATGACACCCCAAACTATTACCCAATAAAGACGGTTAGTTTGAACCGTAATGCACCCTTTTTTTGATGACTCTTTATTTTATATAGAGTAAGCCGAGGCGGCAGTTTAACCAAGTCTGCCGCTACCTCGATAATAGTGGGTAGAGTCGGGCAATGTGCCCAAAGCGGGGGGTTTAGGTTCTGGCTGAACGCGCCCACTCCCCCGAAAACTGACCAGCCCGGGGGATACGGTCTGATTTGCGACGCGACCACTGCCTCTATCATCGTCCGAAGAGGCGATAGTGCTGTAGCCTTGAGGGGCCATTCGAGCCGCGTTGACTGGTTCGATGGCAAGGGATGCCCCGGTCAGGGTAAATCCGAATAAAGCTATCCAGGTGGTGGATGACCTCAGGGAAGGGAAGGTCGGGAAAGGTTGCATAAGATGTTGTCTTCATAGCGCTTCTAGTCCTAAATACGCGCCGACCCTACCCAGGTCAGGAAAAACTTCATAAGTAATTTCGCCGAAGTTTTATCTTCCCTTTCTGGATATTGATGTAGCCGAGAGGCTACCCGACGATTTCGCCCTCTCTGAAGGACCAGATTCGGCACGAAAACCCTGGAATGTGCAGGGAGAACAGAACGATTTCCCCAAGAACGATCTACCCTAGGTGGGATATGAGTGGATTGAGGTTTGGGTATGCCCCCATTGACTCTGGCTGACCGTGTGACCCGTGTGACCCCTTCAATGACCCTGGCGATTTCGGCCAAGGCCAAGGCCATGAAAAGCGACGGGTTAGATGTCTGCAGCTTTAGTGCCGGAGAACCCGACTTTGACACCCCCGATCACATCAAAACCGCCGCCAAGGCGGCCTTAGATCAGGGCAAAACCCGCTATGGCCCCGCCGCTGGAGAACCGGCCCTGCGGCAGGCCATTGCCCACAAGCTCAAGACCGAGAATGGCCTCTCCTACGGTCCCGAAAATATCATCGTTACCAACGGCGGCAAACATTCCCTCTACGGCCTGATCATGGCTCTGATTCAACCGGGGGATGAGGTGATTATTCCAGCCCCCTATTGGGTCAGCTATCCCGAAATGGTGGAACTAGCCGGGGGCAAGCCGGTGATTGTGCCCACCACCGCCGAGCAAAACTATCGCATTACCCCCGCCCAGCTGCGTCAGGCCATTACCCCAAACACCAAGCTGTTTGTGTTGAATTCTCCCTCCAACCCTACCGGCATGGTGTATTCACCAGACGAAATCAAAGCCCTGGCCCAGGTCGTTGTGGATGCGGATATTTGGGTCGTATCTGATGAAATCTACGAAAAAATTCTCTACGACGGTGCCACTCACCTGAGTATCGGTGCCGTTTCTCCAGAGGCCTTCGAGCGCACCATCATCAGCAATGGCTTTGCCAAGGCCTATTCCATGACCGGCTGGCGGGTGGGATATCTGGCTGGCCCGGCAGAGTTGATCAAAGCGGTGAGTACCATCCAGAGCCACAGTACCTCGAATGTATGTACGTTTGCCCAGTACGGCGCAATCGCCGCCCTGGAAAGTCCACAAGATTGTGTCGAAACCATGCGTCTGGCCTTTGCCGAGCGACGCCAGGCGATTATCGAACGGTGCCGCAGCATCCCCGGTTTAAGCTGTGGTGAGCCCGAAGGAGCCTTCTATTTATACATAGACATTCAGCCCCTGGGGCTACCTTCCCTCGACTTTTGCACCCAGCTACTTGAAGAAAAATATGTTGCCACCATTCCCGGTGTCGCCTTTGGGTCTGAAGGCACCATCCGCATCAGCTACGCCACCGGCATGGACACCATTCTGGCAGGGATGGACCGCCTGGAGCAGTTTGTAAAAACCCGCCTAAGCTAACGGCCTCCAGGGACAACTGTTTTGGTGGCATCCTCTCAGGCCCCTCCAGCCCTATCCTTTGATACAGTATTGAGTGCCCGTATCCCAGTCAATGGTTGGGATAAAACTGTCTTTATGCTTTGTTGGAAGCATCAAGCCACGTTGCACGGGCATGACCGACTCCCTTTGCCATCGTCGAGACGAAACCGTGGTTGCCGCAAACGACATCTACTTACTGAGAAATATCTGGTATCACGCCATGCCCAGCCGAGAGCTGAAGCGGGGCAAAATGGTGGCCAAAACCCTGCTGAACGAGCCCATTCTGTTGGGCCGCACCAACCAGGGCAAAGCCTTTGCCATCCGCGATATTTGTCCCCACCGGGCGGTCCCCCTGAGCTGCGGCTGGTACAACGGCGAAGACGTGCAGTGCTGCTACCACGGCTGGCGATTTGACGAAAACGGCAGGTGCATCGACATTCCCTCCCTGATGCCCGAGCAGGACATGGACCTGAGCCGGTTTGACGTGCAGCGGTACGACATCAAAGAAGTGCAGGGGAATGTGTGGATTTATATGCCGGAACGCGATCGCAACCGGGCCAAACCGCCCCAGTTCGATATTCCCCGTGTTCCCGGCTTTGACGACGCCAAGCAACCCGCCATCAGCTACACCATGCGGTTCCCCTGCTACATCGACCATGCCGTAGTGGGGTTGATGGACCCGGCCCATTCCCCCTTTGTCCATCGCTCCTGGTGGTGGCGGGGCGGCACCCTGAATGACGAAATCAAGTGGTTTGACCCCTCCCCCTATGGCTTCACCATGCGAAAACACCACATGGCCAACATGGGCCGGGGCTACTGGCTGATTGGAGGCGTACCCGACAACGAAATCATCTTTTACCTGCCGGGGGTCCGCACCGAAGAAACCACCACTGCCAGGTATCGCGTTGTTAACCTCACCACCGTTACCCCCCTCACCGACGACCAGACCGACGTCACCTTCCAGTTCTACTGGGATCTGCCCTGGGGCAACCTGCTGAAACCCATCCTGCCCTTTTTGATCCGCTCCTTTTTAGGCCAAGACCGGGATGTGGTGATTAAACAGCAGGAAGGGTTGAAACATGAGTCTGTACTGCGGCTGATCAAAGACTCCGACACCCTGGCCCGGTGGTATTACCAGCTCAAGAAGGAATACCAGCGCTCCCAGGACGAAGACCGGGAGTTTGTGTCGCCGGTGAAGACTCAGCTGTTGAAGTGGAGAGCCTGAGCAAGGAGCGAGGCAAGGTGAGGGGTGAGGGGTGAGGGGTGAGGGGTGAGGGGTGAGGGGTGAGGGGTGAGGAGTGAGGAGTGAGGGGTGAGGGGTGAGGGGTGAGGGGTGAGGAAGCTGAGCGCCAAATACCAGGCCATAGAGAGTGATCTGATTTTTGTGTAAGGGCCAACAAGCCGATTAATCAAGTTTTCTGCAAGCCCTGTAGGGCAGGCGTCTCGCCTGCTCAGCTGGGACAGGCAGTACCCACCTGCCCTCCCACTCCCCTACCCACCCACCCACCTACCCACCCACCCATCCACCCTCCCCGCCAAACCGCTAAAATTCTAGAAGTCGGTTCAAGTTCGCATTGCGAGTGATTCATGCTTTCTCCGGGTTCTGCTGATTTTCTAGACGAATACGATGTAGTTGTGGTCGGTGGAGGCCATTCCGGCTGTGAGGCGGCACTGGCCTCGGCCCGGTTGGGCTGTCGCACCCTAATGGTGACCCTGAACCTGGATAAGATCGCCTGGCAGCCCTGCAACCCTGCCGTGGGCGGTCCCGCCAAGTCACAGCTCACCCACGAGGTAGATGCCCTGGGGGGCGAAATTGGCAAAATGGCCGACCGCACCTATCTGCAAAAGCGCATCCTCAACAATTCTCGGGGACCGGCGGTGTGGGCGCTGCGGGCGCAGACCGATAAACGAGAATATGCCGCCGTGATGAAAACCATCGTGGAGAATCAGGAAAACCTGACCCTGCGGGAAGGCATGGTGACGGATCTGGTTCTGGGGGATAACGACGAAGTGGTCGGCGTTCAGACCTATTTCGGCGTGGCTTTTAAGTGCAAGGCCGTCATCCTGACTACCGGCACCTTTTTGGGCGGCATCATCTGGGTGGGTGACAAATCCATGCCTGCCGGTCGGGCTGGGGAGTTTGCTGCCACTGGACTGACGGATACCCTGAATCAACTGGGCTTTGAAACGGGACGGCTGAAAACCGGCACCCCAGCTCGGGTCGATCGTCGCTCCATCAACTTCGACGTGCTGGAACCCCAACCCGGCGATGAGGACGTGCGCTGGTTCAGCTTTGACCCTGAACTGTGGGTCGAGCGCAAGCAAATGCCCTGCCACCTGACCCGCACCACCGCCGCCACCCACCAGCTGATTCGCGACAACCTGCACCTCTCCCCCATCTACGGCGGCTGGGTCGAGTCAAAAGGTCCCCGCTACTGCCCCAGCATTGAAGACAAGATCGTTCGCTTTGCCGATAAGGAAAGTCACCAGATTTTTCTGGAGCCAGAGGGACGCGACATTCCCGAAATCTACGTGCAGGGCTTTTCCACCGGGTTGCCGGAAAAGATTCAGTTAGCCATGCTGCGTACCCTGCCCGGTCTGGAGCAGTGCGCCATGCTGCGTCCCGCCTATGCGGTGGAATATGACTACTTACCCGCGACCCAGTGCTTCCCCACCATGATGACCAAGAAGGTGGAAGGGCTGTTCTGTGCAGGGCAAATTAACGGCACTACCGGCTACGAAGAAGCCGCCGCCCAGGGCATGGTGGCAGGCATCAACGCCGTGCGCCTGGTGCGGGGCCAGGAAATGCTGGTGTTCCCCCGTGAGCAGAGCTACATTGGCACCCTGCTGGATGACCTCTGCACCAAAGACCTGCGGGAACCCTACCGGATGCTGACCTCCCGGTCAGAATATCGGCTGCTGCTGCGGTCAGACAATGCCGACCAGCGATTGACCCCGTTGGGGCGAGAGGTTGGTTTGATTGACGATCGCCGTTGGGAGTTGTTTACCCGCAAATACGCCAATATTGCCGCAGAAAAAGAGCGTCTGCACGCAGCTCGCGTTAAAGAGCATGACGACCTGGGCCAACAAATTGCCGCCGATACGGAACAGCGCATCAAGGGGTCCATTACTCTGGCGGATCTGCTGCGTCGGCCCGGCTTCCACTATGCCAATCTGGAGCGATACGGCCTGGGTAATCCTGACCTGAATCGAGAAGAGAAGGAAGGGGCCGAAATCGACATCAAGTACTCTGGCTACATTCAGCGCCAGCAGAACCAGATTGACCAGGTGGCCAAGAACGCCAACCGCAAACTGCCGGAAGCCATTGACTACATGGCCATCGACACCCTCTCTAAAGAGGCGCGGGAAAAGCTCAACCAGGTCAAACCCCTGACCGTGGGTCAGGCATCGCGCATTGGCGGGGTGAACCCTGCCGATGTGAATGCGCTGCTGGTATATCTGGAACTGCAGTCTCGTCGCCATGCAGCTCAGCTTCTCGCCTGACGCAAACGGTGCGTTCCGGCCTAAGCAGGAGACTTGGCCCCATCCCATAGTGAACCTGAGGCCGGGACACACCCTGCCCATAATCAAGCTTTCGGCTAGGTTGATGGAGTCAGATTTTTTCTATCTGGGCCACCTTGACAGGGCTGGCAGAGCCGATGCTACGACTTCTCCAAAGACCCTTTCAGGACCAGCAGATAACCGCTTACCAGGGCCAGGACTACCGCTAACAGACGCAGTAAAATGCTGGGGCCCAGAATTCCAGCATCGCTCACCACTGCAGTGGCAATGCCCAAAACCAGGAAGGCACTGCCGATTTGCCTCAGACCCGCAAAAGGCACTGCTACCAGCATCACAGCCCCCAGCACTAAGGTCAGTACAGCGGCATCGGCCACTAAACCCTGCCAGAGAAAGGGGGGGTTTGGGAGGGTAACCAGTAAAATATGGCTTAAAAGGGCAATGCCAAGACCAATGAGAGCATAGCCCAGGAGCTTGAAGAGCACGATAATTGCAGTCTAGGGTGAATCTGGTATGTCCTGTAAGGTAAAGCTCCTGGTCAAATCAACCGCTATCGCAGGATAGATTTTGGTTGTAGGGTACGCTCTCAATTTCTCCGGGGTTCCCTTGGGAGCTGAGTTAGTAAAGTCAATCGTTTGCGTGGTTACCTGGTGCTGGATTTAGAGCAGTTATTTCCGTTTCCGTTAGATCCGTTTCAGCATCAGGCGATTGCAGCCCTGGATGCAGGCAAATCGGTGGTGGTCTGTGCCCCCACCGGTTCGGGGAAAACCCTGGTGGGGGAGTATGCCATCCATCGCGCCCTGGCCCACGGTAAGCGGGTGTTTTACACGACCCCTCTCAAGGCCCTGTCGAACCAGAAGCTGCGGGATTTTCGCGACCAGTTCGGCTACCACCAGGTGGGGCTACTCACGGGGGATGTCTCCATCAATCGCGATGCCCCGGTGGTGGTCATGACTACGGAAATCTTTCGCAACATGCTCTACGGCACCCGCATTGGAGAGACGGGCACTACCCTGCAGCAGGTAGAAGCCGTAGTGCTGGATGAGTGCCACTACATGAACGACCGCCAGCGGGGCACGGTGTGGGAAGAATCGATCATCTACTGCCCGCCGGAGATTCAGCTACTGGCCCTATCGGCCACGGTGGACAACAGCGATCAGCTGACGGACTGGCTGCAGCGGGTTCACGGCCCAACGGAGCTGATTTATTCCAACTTCAGGCCAGTGCCCCTGGAGTTCCACTACTGCACCAGCAAAAAACTGGTGCCCCTGCTGGACCCAAGCCAGAAAAAAATTCATCCCCAGTTGCGTAAGCATCGTCGCCCCCAGCGGCGGTCTGGGCGGCGAGGGGGCGGGCGCATTAGCCTGCCGTTTATCGTCAGCCAGCTGCAGCAGCGGGACATGTTGCCGGCCATTTACTTTATCTTCAGTCGGCGGGGGTGCGATCGCGCCGTCGAAGAGGTCAGCACCATGTCCCTGATCAACGACACCGAAGCCCACGAATTGAAGCGCCGCATCGATGAGTTTCTGGCCTACAACCCCGAGGCCGGGCGCACCGGCCAGGTTGCGCCTCTGTATCAGGGCATTGCCGCCCACCATGCGGGCATTCTACCCCTGTGGAAGGGGCTGGTGGAAGAACTGTTTCAGGCCGGGCTGATTAAAGTCGTCTTTGCCACCGAAACCCTGGCTGCCGGCATTAACATGCCCGCCCGCACCACCGTCATTGCCAGCCTGTCGAAGCGTACCGATAGCGGCCACCGGCTGCTAACTCCGTCGGAATTTCTGCAGATGGCAGGCCGGGCCGGGCGTCGGGGTATGGACGAGCGAGGCCATGTGGTCACCGTAGAAACCCCCTTCGAGGGCACCCGCGAGGCCGTCTATCTATCCACCAGTGGTCCAGACCCCCTGGTCAGCCAGTTCACCCCCAGCTACGGCATGGTGCTCAACCTGCTGCAGACCCACACCCTGGAAGAGGCGAAGGACCTGGTAGAGCGCAGCTTTGGCCAGTATTTGGCCACCATTCAGCTAGAGCCCCAGGAACAGGCCATTGCCGATCTGGAGGCCGAAATTGGCCACCAGGAAGCCCAGTTCGAGGCCATCGACGAGGTGGTGCTGAACGACTACGCCAAGCTCAAAGAGCGGCTGAAAGAAGAGCGTCGGTTGCTTAAAATTTTGCAGCAGCAGGCCGCCGAGGTGCTGTCGAAGGATGTGGCTGGGATGGTACCGTTCGCAATTTCAGGGACCCTCCTCTCCCTTAAAGGCAAGCACATTCCGGTAAAATCTCCCCTGCCTGCGGTGCTGGTGACTAAAGTACCAGGGTCAGGGCAGTTTCCCTATCTCGTCTGCCTCACCCAGCAGAATGAGTGGTACGTCGTCACCGCGGCTGATGTCGTCGGCCTCCATGCCGATATTCCCCGCATTCAGGCGGTGGATCATCTGGAACCCCCCACCGCGCTACTGCCCAAGCCGGGGCAGAGCTATCCGGGCAGCGACGAGACCGCACCCATAGCCGCCTCCATCCCCACGCCTCCCCCCCTGGAGATGATGGCCCCCGAAGTGAAAGACCAGCTCGACCGTACGCAGGAGGTTGAGCTGGCGCTGGAGCACCATCCTGCCCGCCAGTGGGAGAACCCCAACGCCCTGCTAAAGCGGCAGAAGCGACTGCAAAAACTCTATGCCGACCTGGTTGATCGCCGGGACAAACTGAGCCAATACACTGGGCGCTACTGGCAAGAGTTCCTCGATATCATGACTGTTTTGCAGCATTTCAACGGCCTGGATGACACCCGCCCCACCGAACTGGGAGAAATGGCCGCCGCTATTCGGGGCGATAACGAGTTGTGGCTGGCCCTGGCCCTGGCATCGGGGGAACTCGACCACCTGGATGCCCCTCAATTTGCCGCCGCCATTGCCGCCCTGGTGACTGAAAATTCTCGCCCGGATAGCTGGTGCAACTACAAACTGTCTCCCACGGTCGAAGCAGCCCTCGAAGGGCTGCGCACCATTCGCCGGGAGCTCATTCGGGAGCAGCATCGCCACCAGGTCATCGTGCCAGTGTGGATGGAATATGACCTGGTGGGCCTGGTAGAGCAATGGGCCGACCAGATCGAATGGACCGAACTTTGCGACAATACCAGCCTGGATGAAGGAGACATCGTGCGGGTGCTGCGCCGCACCCTGGACGTGCTTTCCCAAATTCCCCATGTGCCCTACCTGCCCGAGGGTCTGCATACCATCGCCCGTCAGGCTCGGGATGTGATCAATCGCTATCCCGTGAATGAGGATATGGGCTAATGACCCTTGCCCAAGTCCAGAAGCGGAGTTTTACCGGCGAGAAAACCCCAGACTTCGAGCTAGACCTGGTGTGTAAGCGTATATAAGCCATCAAAAAAGGTAGCGCCCCAAGGACACTACCCTGCCATAGTTAAACCTTGTTCAAGTCCAGAAGTGGAGTCTCGCCTAAAAGGAAAACTACAAATTTTAAATTGGACTTGGTAGGGTTGAAGCGCAGACTGGACTTAGTAACGAGAAAACTCCCGATTACTGCCATTGCTTCTGCCGCCGTAGCCGCCTCTAGAACCGCCGCCGGAGGACCGCTTTTCTTTGGGACGAGCCTTGTTAACCCGCAGCTCACGTCCCATCCATTCAGCCCCATCAAGGGCTTCAATAGCGGCATCTTCGTCGGACTCCTGTTCCATTTCAACGAACGCAAAGCCCCGGGGACGCCCGGTTTCGCGATCGGTGGGAACAGTGACGCGACTCACCGCTCCATATTCAGAAAACACCTCAGTAATGTCTTCCTGAGTAGCACTGTAGGCTAGGTTCCCTACATAAATCGACATGGTACGACTCCAAACTGGACCCAAATTGGACAAAACGTAGACAAGTTCGATTCGGAGCGGCACACGCCGATTACCTGAAAACTGATACTCAGACTGTGATTAACCAGCCTACCGAAAGCAAAACATGTTACCCGCTTACTTTAACACAAGGTTTCTGGAGATTATTACTTGTGTTACACAGTCTGAAAAACTGTTAATGTAAGGCTCACAGCGACTTTACAGGAGCTTATTTTGTTCCCGATGGATGGGCATTTTGTGGCGGTTTTTGGCTACCGCCGACTATAGAAACTGACTTCCACATCGGCGCACCATCCTGCTGCCAAATTTTCATAAAGAAAGACTCGCTCCACCAGGTAATAAACCCCGTCACGAAAAACACAGTCCCCGACCCGAGGAATAATTGGGTAAGTGGCAAACCACAGGGCATCTTTAGCAGGAGCCTTCGGACTTTGACTGCGAGCGGCCAGATAAAACATTTGAACTTTAAAGCCCGAGCCCGCCGCCGCTGCTGCCGGGGTCGGGCTGGGGCTTGATTTACTACTGCTTTTGCCGGTGGGTTTTCTGGGGGGCACGATAGCTTAGCCTGCAACCGTTGTCTCAATCAGCCGTTCCAATATTAGGATAACCACCCTCCCTGTACCCAGTTTTGCCCCCTCCAGCCCGGTCGTCCCCCGAATGCCAGAACCTATCCGGGCTACCCCATGGTCATGCCTCTCGATTTACGGACGATTTAACGAAATGTAACAGAACCTTAATCTTAGAAACAGGTAAATTCACCGTAAGCTTACGCAAGCCACCATAATTCAGCCTGATAATTCGTATCAGTTGTTACTCTCAATTTGTGGTAATTTATGTCAAAGGATTTTGAAGAACCTCAGGATGTACTGGGTCAAACCGGCAAGACAGTGGTTTACGTCTTCCTACAAGGAGCAGCTTGCAAACTGCGAGACCAGAACGAGGTGGCTTGCCGGCTAGATGCTCTGGTATCAGAACAACCGACCCTGCTAGAAGCCCCAACCATTGACGTTGATGCCATCATCAAACAACTGCTGCAACAGGGTCACCTGACAGAGGCCCAAATACAAATCGGGCGGTACGACCAGGAAACCACCGGCATGCATATTTTTGAGGCCCTGGCCGCGCGGGGATGGCTGACCTCTAACCAGGTAGATTTGTGGGACCAGCTGAGCTGAAGGGTGCAGTAAACGATTTGTTTGGCAGCTGGAGGGCCATTCGAGGCCACGGACTACGGCGAAAGAGGGGAAGCGATACCATTTTCCCTGTCGCCATTGCAGATGAAAATTCTGCATGTATCCTATTCAGCATCTTGGCTATTCTTGCGCTAATGTGATGGGCTAGGGTAGCGCTAGGATTACGTATTCTGAAGGAGACAGGGCTATGTGCGGCATTGTAGGATACATTGGCACCCGACCAGCAGCTGACATCCTCATGGATGGCCTGCGCAAGCTTGAGTATCGCGGTTACGACTCAGCTGGCATTGCCACAGTCCTGGAAGCAGAGCTGCACTGCATTCGGGCCAAAGGCAAGTTACAGAACCTGCAGGACAAGCTGGTAGGGTGGGATAATCCTGCCCGTTTAGGCATTGGCCATACCCGCTGGGCCACCCACGGCAAGCCTGAAGAACACAACGCCCACCCCCACCGGGATGTGACTGGCCGCATTGCCGTGGTGCAAAACGGCATCGTCGAAAACTATCGCGAACTGCGGGAGAGCCTGAAGGCCAAAGGCCACATCTTCCAATCCGACACTGACACTGAGGTGGTTCCCCATCTAATTGCAGACCACCTGCAGTACCTGACTCAACAGGGAGCTGACTACAAGGTGCCCTCGCTATTCATGGAAGCCGTGCGTCTGGCGGCCAATGAGCTAGAGGGAGCCTTCGCCCTGGCTATTGTCTCGGCAGACTATCCCGACGAACTCATCGTAGTGCGGCAGCAGGCCCCCCTGGTGATTGGCTTTGGCCAGGGCGAATTTTTCTGTGCCTCAGATACCCCCGCCATTGTGCCCTATACCCGCGCCGTGCTACCCCTGGAGAATGGCGAACTGGCCAGCCTATCCCCCACCGGGGTAGAAGTCTACTCCTTTACCGGGGAACGGCTACGCAAGCATCCCCTGACCCTGAACTGGAACCCCATCATGGTGGAAAAGCAGGGGTTCAAGCACTTCATGCTGAAGGAAATCTACGAGCAGCCAGGGGTCGTGCGTACAGCGCTAGAAAGCTACATCGACACCACCTGGACTGCCGAGCAAGGTGACGTCTGCCCCATCAAGCTGGACCTCCCCGATGACCTGCTGAATAAGCTGGAACATATTCAAATTGTGGCCTGCGGTACCAGTTGGCACGCCAGCCTGGTAGGCAAGTATCTGCTAGAGCAGCTCGCCGGTCTGCCTACCATGGTGCAGTATGCTTCCGAGTTCCGCTATTCGCCCTCCCCTCTGACCCGCAACGCCCTCACCATCGGCGTCACCCAGTCGGGGGAAACGGCAGATACCCTGGCCGCGCTGGAAATGGAAATCGCTCGGCGTTCGGCTCAGCAAGATGAAGCCTTTGCCCCCCACATGCTGGGTATTACCAACCGTCCTGAAAGCTCCCTGTCTCGCCTGGTGCCCTATATTATCGACACCCAGGCAGGTATTGAAATCGGCGTGGCGGCCACCAAGACCTTTACCGCCCAGGTCATGGCTTTTTACTTCCTGGCGCTAGATCTGGCCTATCGCCGGGGTACCCTCTCCCCCGAGCGGATGGAGGCAATCATCGAAGGGCTGAGGCAACTGCCGGCCCAGATTGAGCAGGTGCTGGAAAGTCAGGAACGCTATATCGAGGAGCTGGCCCACGACTTCAGCGAAACCCAGGACTTCATTTACCTGGGCCGGGGGATTAACTTTCCCATTGCCCTGGAGGGGGCGCTGAAGCTGAAAGAGATCAGCTACATCCATGCCGAAGGCTACCCCGCTGGAGAAATGAAGCATGGCCCCATCGCCCTGCTGGATGCCAAGGTACCGGTGGTTGCGATCGCCATGCCCGGCAGCGTCTATGACAAGGTGCTCTCCAATGCCCAGGAGGCCAAAGCTCGCGATGCCCAGCTGATTGGCGTGGTGCCCATGGATGACGAAGAGGCCGAAGAAACCTTTGACCGTCTACTGCCGGTGCCCCCGGTCGATGAGCTGCTGTCGCCGATTGTGGCGGTGATTCCCCTGCAGCTGCTGGCTTACCACATCGCCGCCCGTCGCGGGTTGGATGTAGACCAGCCCCGGAACCTGGCAAAATCGGTAACGGTTGAGTAATGCGATTCATTGAATCAGCTGGTCAGCCAGCATGCCCATTAAGGCATCTCTACCCCCATGTACTTGCCTCAACAAAAAATGAGCTTCAGAAATAACCGCCTCACAGGTTAACGTATGAAGCTGGAGTCAATACAGCTATAGCGTAGGTTGCCACCGTTTGCTCTGCTTGCCATAGTTAGCATGGATATACTCGCGTAGAGGAAGGAACAATATGGACGCAACAACAATTGTCCGGATCTAAACATCCAGGAATACGTATTCTGAATGGAGAACTGGCTCGCTTGAAGAAACAAGTCGTCTGAGCAAATTATGGCGCTAAATGGGGATGAATCAAAAACAAGGTTCCTATTCTCAGCGATGGAGGTCAAGGTCAAGAATCGCCAAGAGGTCATGATCCGACACCTGCAGGTCAAAGCCCGCCTGCTCAAAGACTTGCCGCAATGCCGTATTTTCAACCAGCGGGGAAGCTTTGATGTGCCGCATACCCCGGTTTTGGGCAAATTCGATCAGGGTTCTCAGCAGGGCGGTACCCAGCCCTCTGCCCTGCAAGGCATCTTCTACAATCAGGGCCACTTCAGCGGTAGCACCATCCTGAAGGGCGTCTAACCGGGCAATGGCGACAATCTCTGAGGTGCCGTTGAGGGGGTGCTGCCATTCTGCGACCAGGGCGATATTTGCTTCATAGTCCAGAAAACAAAGCTGCCGCAACCGTTGCCGACGCTGCCGGGGGTCCTGGGGCAACAGGTTGCTATGTTGCGAATACACGCTTTGATCGGATAACCGTTCTAAAAATTCGCTCAGTAAGCCTTCGTCGTTAGGGCCAGCGGGGCGCAGGGTCACCAGGGTAGGCTCGGCGGGTGGGTTCCCTCCGTTATCCTGCTCTTGGCTCAGCAGCACTGGTGCCACCAGCTCTGAGGGGTAGGGTCGCAGGGCCAGGGCGGGTAGAGCTTGGCCATGGGCCTGAAGACCATGAAGCTCAATCCGGGCATCGAGCACCATGAGGCCTGGCTGCTGCGACAGATCCGCCGGGGGTTCTGCATTATCCACCTGAGTCCAGTCGGGCATGGCCCACAGGGGATTGATGTGTACGGATTGAATTAGGGGATGCTCTACCACCAACCAGCTCAAGTTCACCAGCAGCTGTTCCAGGGCATCAAGATCTACAGCAGGATACCCTTTGTGCCCACTCAGGGCCTGAAAAATCTGGGTTTGCTCAATGGTGCGTCGAGCCAGGACCTCATTTAGAGGGGGCAAGGCGATGGCCCGGTCTTGATAAATTTCTAACAGCCGCCCCCCTTTGCCAAAGGTCAGCACCGGGCCAAAGTTCGGGTCAACGGTACTGCTGACCATCAGCTCATAGGCCCCGTTGCGCTCTAGCATGGGCTGAACCAGCACCATGGCCACCTGTTCCCGCTCGGTCAGCTGTCGATAGGCATGGCGAACAGCTTTGCTGCCGGTCAGGTTAAGCTGCACGCCCCCCTCGTCGGGAGTGTGATGGCCAGGGTTGTAGGGCAGCTTTAAGACTACGGGGTAGCCAAGCTGTTCAGCCTTTGCGATCGCCCGTTCTTCACTGGTGGCCATTTCAGTTTGTAACACCGGAATGCCGTAAGCCTGCAGCACAATCTGGGTTTCTACCGGGCTTAAGCTCGACTGCTCAGCCTTACTGGCCCCCTGAATAATGTCTCTGGCTAAGGCCCAATCCCCACCATTTAGATCCTCACCATTCAGGAAGTCTGAGGGGCTGTCTCGGGTGGGTAGCTCAACCATGCCTCGCAGATTGTAGCTGTGACGATTCATCAGGTTAAACAGCCGCGCCGCTGAGTCAGGGTAAGGATAGGTCGGAATGCGATAGCGATTCAAAATAGCTTCTGCGGCCATAACTTCAGAGCCACCCATCCAGCTAGCCAAAATTGGCTTGGAGTTAAGGGGGGTGTTTTGCAGATGGTTGATGCTGTCTTTCAGCCGTTCGGCAGTGTCAGTGGGGTCAGCGGCCCCCTGGGGGGTAAAAATCACCAGTACTCCGTCGGTATTGGCATCTTGAGCAACAATCTGCAACGTTTTCTGGAAGCGTTCGCCATCGGCATCCCCCAGAATATCGATGGGGTTTTGGTGGCTCCATTCCGGCGGCAAAAGCCGGTTCAGGCGAGCCATAGTGGCATCGCTGAGGGTCGCCAGCTGCCCACCTGTGGCAATCAGCGCATCGGTGGCAAGTACCCCCAACCCCCCTGAGTTAGTGATCATGCTAAGCCTGGAGCCGGTAATTTGAAATTCTCGCTTGGCCAACACTTCGGCCATGTTGAACAATTCAGAAATGCGATGCACCCGCAAGATCCCACAGCGTTGCAGAGCGGCTTCAAACACCTGATCACTGCCCAGCGCTTCTCCACTGTGGGAGAGGGCTGCTCTAATCGCTGCTTCGGTCTGCCCTCCCTTGAGCAGAATAATCGGTTTAGACCCCGCCACTTCCCTGGCCGCAGCCAAAAAGGAACGGGCGTTGCCCAGAGTTTCCATATGGATCACAATGCTCTCGGTATAAGGGTCATTGCCCAGGTAGCGAATCAGATCTCCCCAATCAATATCCACCATGGACCCCATGGAAATGAAATGGCTAAAGCCAACCTTTTCTTGAAAACTCCAGTTCAAAATTGACCGACAGAGGGCACCGCTCTGGCTGATAAAGCCAATATTGCCAGGACGGGCCAGGGCACTGGCCAGGGTTGCATTAAGCCCATGGCGCGGATTCATAATCCCCAGAGAGTCTGGACCCAGCAACCGGATAGAACTTTGACGCAGCACCTGTTTGAGCTGTTGCTTCACTTCTGGGGTGATGGACCCTGACTCACGAAAACCTGAAGAAACCAGCAGAACAGTTTTGACCTGAGCGGCAGCACAGCTCTGCACAATAGCAGGCACTTCTGCCATTGACGAAGCCACAATGGCCAAGTCCAGATCTACCGGCACATCAGCCACCTGGGGGAAGGTGGACATGCCCAAAATTTCTGGTGCCGTCGAGGTGACCGGATACACCGTGCCGTGAAATGGAGCGTTGACCAGATTCCATAGCAGGGCGTAACCCACCGTGTTGATCTGGCCAGATGCGCCAATCACGGCCACCGTTTGGGGAGAAAAAAGCGGTTCCAGAGGGGCATGATTGAGCCGCAAAATATCGTAGGTGGGTTCGAACCGTAACTTCGTTTTGGGTAACATCGGTCATCTTCTCCCATCGCAAACCTATTTAAGCCATCTCAACCTCTCGCCAGCCCCTGTTGTCACCCTGTAGTAGGCATCCTGTAGTAAACCTTGTCTGAGGCCAGAAGTGGAGTTTTCCTGAGGGAAAACTCCAGATTTCGATCTGAACTTGGTATAAACCTTGTCCAAGTCCAGAAGTGGAGTTTTGCCTTAGAGAAAACAACAGATCTCGGGCTGGACTTGGTATAGAACTCCTTTCTTGCTCACAAACCGTCTCGAGTTACAACCTGGAATATGTTACTTGAGGCCTGTTTAAATCATCTGCCCTGGCCGACAACATGATGAGAAAGCAACAAAAAACGATGGAAAGGTCAATACAATTAAATCTTTCACTAACAAAATATTGAGGTTAAGACAGGTCCCCTCTGGCGTCAGCCTCAGGGAGGATTCAGCTCAACAAAAACTCCCCAACAGACGCAACACAGTACGGTAAATTCGTCCGCAACTGGTTGTGCCCATCGGGGAGGTACAAATGGCCTTAACTGATTAGAGATTGAGAAAATGGCCTTGACTGCTGAGGTTAGATGTCGGCCTCTTCGGTCACTGGTTCGTCGACGGCTTCCTCAGTAACTTCTTCCACAGCTTCGGTTTCGGTCAGGTCGGGGGAGGCTTCTTCCATGACTTCAGCCTCTTCCATCCCATCGGTGGCTTCGGTGGCGTCCATGACTTCAGCTTCAGTCGCGTCCATGACTTCAGCCTCTTCCATGCCGTCGGTGGCTTCGGTGGCATCCATGACTTCAGCCTCTTCCATCCCATCGGTGGCTTCGGTGGCGTCCGTCGCCTCGGCCTCTTCCACCATGTCGGTGGCTTCGGTGGCGTCCATGACTTCAGCCTCTTCCATCCCATCGGTGGCTTCGGTGGCGTCCATGACTTCAGCCTCTTCCATCCCATCGGTGGCTTCGGCTTCGATGGCTTCCTCGATTACTTCGGTTTCTTCTACCATTTCGGTAGCCTCAGTTTCCGGCATGTCGGTTATCGCTTCGATCTCTGCTTCGACTTTTACGGGTAGGCCAAACGCCAGTCCTGCCAGGGTCAGTCCACTTGCAGCTAGAGTAACTTTGCGATTCAGTTTCATAGACTTTTCTCCTTCAAGAGCGTCTTTTTGGGGGCATTGGCGACCGCAGTAGAACTGACCACCAATGTGAAGCGAGACTAGCACGTCTTATCCGGAGAGATCACTAGGGGTTAAGCAAGAAATATGAAGCTAAGGTTAAGCGATTTGGAAAACTTTGTTTAAGGCATAATTAGGGAACCTTTAAGCGAGTAAGGAGGTCAAGCCCCTGTTGTGCCTCTGTCAACAGACCCTGGAGCAGAACGATGCAGAAGGCTAAAACCCCGATTGCAAAAAGGCTTTGGCAAGATGGTAGATGCTCCAATAATGGCTGGACTACTGGGTTTTGAAGAAATTTTCCTGTCGTCTACAACATCCATCAGAGCAGGTTGCCCCCAGGACTTGCAGCCAGGGTGCTTTTGTAGAATCAGCCCCTGTCAGCAAACAACCCCAACCAGAGGGGAATGGTCATCAGTAGCGCCCCGGTTGAAAGGGCAATACTGCTGGCAATGAGGTCCCGGTCGAGTTCGTATTCTTCCGCCAGAATGAGACCGGCAAAGGCGCTGGGCATGCCTGACATCAACACCAGCACCAGGCAGGCTTCGGCGGGGAGATGGGATGCGATCGCAACCCCACCCACAGCTCCGGGCAGTATCAGCATCTTCAAAACCGCTGGCACAACCGCCCGCTTCAGACTATCCCATCCCTTAAGCTGACTCAAGCGCATCCCCATCAGCAGCAAAGCCAGAGGAATCACAACCCAGACCGAACGCTGTAAAGCAATTTCCGCCAGGGGGGCAAAGCTCCAGCGGTGCGACCCGTACCCCAACAAAAACGCCCACAGGGAGGGCACCGTTACCACATCCCGAATTTGTTGCCAGCGAGATTGGGCATGTAAGCCCCGACCAAACCAACTGGCAATGAATACCCCCACCCCATAGGTGCCCACAACGTTGTGGGTCACGCTGTAGAACACCACCCAACCTAAATAAGCAGGGCTGACAAAAGCCGGAACAATCGCCAACCCGACAAAGCCGGTATTGCTAATCATTGAAGACAGCACAAAGCTGCCCTGGCGGGGTTTGTCTACCCAGGTAAAAGGCTTCCCATCGGGGACTGCGGAGGCAACAGCAATAGACGGGTCACCCGCGGTAGGGACCGAACTGACTGCATCCCCAGGGTTGGCAAGGTCAACAGGGGTTCCTGCAGATTCAGCCCATACTAATAGTTCCAGGGCGACTAAGGCCAAAACCAACCCCATTACCAAAGCAATAATCGTAAATAACGGGGCCAGGCCAATGTTTTGAGAAAAGTCGGTTTGATGGGCCAGGGCAAAAATTTCGAGGGGAATTCCCACCCAATACAGAAAACGCCCCAGGCGTCTGGGAAAGTCATCTGGCAATATCTTGAAGAGTAGTAAACCGACACTGGGCCAAACCAGCAACGGCAGATAGGCTTGCAACAGAGAGTCACTCATCGGCAAGGACTGCAGAGTCAGCATTCACCCCAATTATCCCCTCTTCGTCAAAAAACAGAACTCGGCAGCAGCCAGGCTCTATGCCAAAACGGAGATGAAGGGTTATTCCCTGGGGGGGACAACGTTGCCTGGGTAGATTGTTAAAGTTTGTAACAAGGGCGCTGCAGTTTCCATACCGGGGAAGACGCAGCGCCAGAAGTCACAAACAGGAGGTCTTGATGACCTACTTAACCGTAGACGCTGTAAAAGAGCCCCTCAAGCAGTTTGAAAACTTCGATGCCGACACCCAACTGGCTCTGTTGTGGTACGGCTATCTGGACATGAAAGATCAGCTGCAGCCTAGCCCTGACCACAATACCGACGGCATTAGCCGGGCGATGGTCAACAAGGTTGTGCCCATGTCTAAAGAAGATCAGCTTCAGGCCCAGCGCGACATCGCCAACCGGGCTGATACTCCCCTTAGCCGGGAATATGGTGCGGCCAGCCCCCCCGCCAAGCTGGAATTCTGGCTACTGCTGGCCCAGGGCATGGAGTCGGGTGAGATTATTAATGTGCCCGATGATTACCAACTGCCTGAGCAGACCCAGGAGTTTTCTAAGCAAGTTAAAGAGCTGGACTTTGAAGAGCGCATCAACTTCGTACGCAACGCAGCCGCCAAAATGGGTCTGAAAACTACCAACCCTGGCTAAAACTGCCGATTCAGGAGCTGTTTGCAGGAATGGGATCTCTGCATCTCATTCCTACTTTTCTTGAAGCAGGAGATCTGGATTCGCATCGAAGGGGAATGGTTCAGGAGAGGCAGTCTCTGGATAATCGCGCTTCACCCGCCGCAGGGAATACTGCCAGGTTTGCTCAAAAACTTCGGCGAAATCGTTTTCCAAGCTCGGAGATTGACACCGCAGCAGGTCAAGCTCCCGCCGTTGCGCTTTAATGGTGTTTTCCCAACCTCGATGATCTTCGGGCATCTGGACATAGTTGCGCTTTAGGAAGTGCCGCAGGAGAACACCCGGTCGGCTTTCCAGCTCCCGTTTTTGCGATTTCCCCAAAGATTCAATGTAATTAGTCACCGCAACAAAGCCAGCTTATTGCGAAACGGGCCAAAGTCGGTAAAGTAGTGGGTATGGAGCAGTCGTCGTCCCTAGAAATCCCCCTCCCAGAGATCGACCCTGAAGAGCAAGGGGC
>Ga0208218_1000069_pt1 | contig 62602 bp, 52 predicted proteins | sample HotLakmasection3_FD_184726 | JGI IMG/M metagenome (GOLD analysis project Ga0208218, IMG submission 184726) | Hypersaline microbial mat communities from Hot Lake, Washington, USA - Section #3 (SPAdes) | ecosystem: Environmental > Aquatic > Non-marine Saline and Alkaline > Hypersaline > Microbial... | reverse complement strand
GTTCGAGTTCTTCTCGACTTTCCGTAATCGTAATGTTCAAGGGACGAGCCATAGCGATTCGATGTCAATGCAACCTACTTACTAGGGTAAAGAATCGCCTCTCGCTAAGCTGCCTTTGTTAAGCGCAACGTTACAAAGCATTGGTATTACCTCAATCTTGATTTGAACGGTGCCGGATCTCCAGCCAGATTTATCGCTTTGAAGGACTTGGCATTTCAAGGTTTGATTAATATCAAATTTATTTGCCTGCATTATTAGATTTCGCATCTTTTCTCTCACTTCTTGGATACGAAATGTTGGAGACATCCCTAGAAATGCATGAAAAGGATGAGATTTGTTGTCTGAGGCAACAACATCGCTGGCATTCAAATTTGTGTGTTCCATTGTCTATTCCGATTAAACTCCTGAATTACGTAATTCATCCAAGGGTGAACTCTCGTCCATAGATTCTTCTATTGAGTCGGGACAAAACTCCAGTTCAATCTTTTTAACTCTAACCTTTCCTTTCTGCCATCCAGGTTTATCTAGCTTCATGACTTCACATTCAACACCTTCTAGCAGTAGTGTATTTACATCCCTTTCGATTCGCCTTAAAAGCACATTCACCTTGAATGTATCATTTGCAGCAAGACGCCTTAATAGACTAGAATCTTCTGTTGTATGAATGACTTCGTCTAAGTGAAGTGTCGTAAATTTCTCTTCCATGATTATTCCTCGCATTAGTTAGTCATTGCTCGCAAGCTATCTAATGTAGAGTCCGAAGAAGGGGACACATTCTCACAAATAACTTCAACATCATCAGGAATGAACTCAATCTCAAACTTAATCTTGACCTTACCTTTTTTCCATCCCACTGAGTTGGCACTCAGAATTTCACAATCATGACCACCTTCCAAAAAGGCTTGAAGAGGTATCGTAAAGCCATCAGAATTATTTAGGATAGTATTAATTTGACCGGCAATTGCCCTAATTTGCCTCTTAAAGGCAGAAGCAATATGATCAATTTTATGCATTTTAGTTCCAAATGCTATTACATCTTCAGCTTCACAACCATTCACAATCAATTCACTACTGATATTATTCATGTCCACCTCTTTATACTTCGTACGAGTCTGACGTTTCCTTGTTCTCATGTTGATTTTTAAGGATTGAGCTTTCCAAGTTCTTCTAAAGAATCTTCTCTATGAAGGCTTTCTGCTTGAAATTCAATTTCTAGACGAACTTTCATGGTTCGATTGTGCCAAACAGGTTTGTTTTAACAAAAGACCCGACATTCAAAAGTTTTACCTAGAATCTCGTCCAGATCGTTTGCTTCAATGCTATCCTTCAATTCTTTGACTCGAAATGTAGTAGACATATCAAATCGACCTGCAAGAATGTCGTCTTCTGCTTCTACAGAGATAACATCTTCTTCATGTAAAAATTCAGTCAATAATTCTGACATCATTTTCTCCTTAAATAGAGGTTGGAATTACAAGAGATTCCGTTACTGTCTCAATTGCTGGTGGTTCTTCTTGTTGAAGTTCAAAATCCTCATTTACAGTTTGAGATATTGATAAATCTGACTCCTTGATGGTCGGCAACCGCTTACGATCAAGAACCAATTTCTCCAAGCAGCTATTGATGCTAGTGATAGCCTGGTTGTAAGCCTCGATATCTTTCCCTAGGGCCTGCTTAGCTCGCTTGTTATGCTCGATTTTCTCGGCTGCTTCCCGTTCTAGAGTTTTGGCCAAATATTCACGGGCATGATCGTATTGTTGAAGGATTATTTCTACCTGCTCTTTAGCCATTTGCAGCAAGTGAACATTTAGGGTTTGGTTCACGGTTTGTCGATAAGTACGCATCACCGTTTCTTTGACCTTTTGCTCAAAATCGAGCTTAAGCAGCTGTCGAATTGCCGGTTCAGCTTCAATCATGCTTTGGTAGTCGTAGCCTTTGCAGGCTTGTTGTAGCGTCTGCCGCAGTTGCCAGATGGAGTGAGTGCCTTCCATATAGAATTCGGGGCGTTCTCGCACATAGCGATCGCACTCGGTTCGGGCCTCATTTACCAATGCCTGACTTACCTGCAGCTGAACTTGAGCTAGCCTTTCCTCAATTCCAGCATCATTACCCAGCAGCTGGTAAATGTTGCGGTAATAACTGGTTTCCCGAATCGCTTCCCTGAGTTGACGGAAGTATTTCTCGACCAGGCTCTCAGAGCTGCTAACCAAAACATCTTCTAACCCATTGGCCAGATAGTAAAAAGCCTCCGCCAGAATTCCCAACAAAGGAACTACTGAGTTTCGGCGATGGCTGGCCTGAGCCTGTTGATAAACCGCGTCTACGCTGAACGTGTGCAGTAGCTCATCCAGGCGAGTAACCATTTGAGCCTTGAGTTTAAGGAAATCTCGCTCAAATTCATCATTGTTGCTGCTGGCTACAGTGCGGTTAACTTCATCTTCAATGGCTCTATAGAACTGCTCACCAACATCCTTCAGGTCTGAAGCAAGCTGCTTCAGTTTTTGGGTTTTCAGTTCTTCCTGGGTTTGGGGTTGCTGTTCTAGAGCCTGCCATTGGGCAATGTAGGCATCTCGAATAGCAGTACAGAGGGGATGCAGATCATCGGCCAGGGAGCCAAACAATTGAGGGCGTTTTTCGTGGGTCAGGTAGTAGACAACAGAATCTCGGAAGGAGTCGGTTCCACTATCCTCAATCAGCTTTTGTACCAGGGTTTGGCCATATTCGCCCAGAATTCGGACATAGTTTTGGTTAGGAGACTCATAGCCCCTTAGCTCTGGCTTTAACGGGCTACCTACCAGCTTGCCTGAGGTACCACAGTAGTTGTTGAATTCCGTTACAAAAAGGGGCGCTTCTTCCTGGCCGTTTAAACCCTGGACCTCTTCCGCAAACAAAGTGTCTAAACCAAAGCGATCATGTTCCCCAGTGGTTTGCAGCAGACGACCGTAAAACCCCAAAAGACCGCTGGTGCGGTAGACCCGAGTGCTATCGCGGAATTGGCTGGCAATGCAGCGATCTAAGCGCTGGCGCAGTTGGGCGTTATACCAGGTCTTGTCGATGCGATTGAAGACGTAGAAAACCCGGTCTCGAATGCTGGGATTTTGGCGAATAGTTTCTAATAGTTCCGTTTCTTCGGCGGTAAGTTCTCCTGTTTCGGCAGTTTTGAGAACACAAACCACCGCAGCCGTATCGGGACTTTGGATTTTGCGGTAAGTGAGTTCGGCGTCCTTTTTAACGGGGGCATCAATGCCTGGGGTGTCAATCAAAACGTTGCCATCTTTGAGCAGGTCGTGATGGCAGTAATAGTCAATCCGTTTGAGTACAGCGCTATTTGCTCCCCGTCGGGCATATCCCGCTGCTTCCTGCAGATTGGTGAAGTTGAAATGCTCCATAGAATAGGTCGCATTTTTCTTCGCTAGAATCTGCTCCCGATTGCTTTCATACCCTTCCAGCAGCAGCTTCAGGGCGTTGGCCTGCTTTGCCTTGTCTGAACGATGTTCGCCCCCCTCTTCTTCAATGATGCTTCGGCACATTTGCCGCAGATTTTGTCGAGTTACGGCATCTAACAAGTCCTTCTGAAATTGGATCTTCAGTCGTGCAATGAGAGCGTTTGCCTGTTCAATAATTTCGGCTTCGCTCAAAAAGGTGAGAACAACCCTCTCCTGATCCTGCGCGGCATAGGCAATATGGCATTCGGTTCCAGTCGCGTGGCCTTCGGCACTGTAAAGCAGCTTGCGCCCCAGTAGGGCGTTGATGAGCATTGACTTCCCGGCACTAAAGGCTCCCGCAAAGACGATTTCGAAAGTTGGTGAAATCGCTTTATTGAGTGAGGTCTGAATAGCGGTCGTATCATGCTTCGCCCGAAGGGTGGGTTCTTTAGCCGATAGCTGAAGGAGTTGGGCAACGTCTTGCTGTAGCAAAGAGCACTGGGAAGGAATGGTTACCATGAGACGTATAGATTGAAAGCGTTAATTTGGGCATTGGAAAGAGCTTCAATATCAGAATTCCCAATTTGTCTACCGAACTATGCATGGGTACGGACCCCTGTTGAAAAAAATATTTAAATTTAAGATTTATTCGTTTGGGTCTAACCCGTCTAAATAAAAAGCTTTAAATTCCTCTGCCGCCGCTGCGTCAATTTTATAAAGTAACCGTATGGTGCATTTGCGAAGCAATGCACCATCTCAAAGACAATCCCCTCCCAAAAAACAACCCATCAACCCTCCCGCAAAAACCGATGCACACTCGAAAACTCCCAATCCGTGGGAGATTCCACCAGCCCATGTTTCACCGGGTTGTAATGAATATAATCGCAACAACTCAAAAAATCCTTTTCGCCCCGAATGCAATGCTCCCAATAGCGTCGCTGCCATAGCTTTCCTTCCCCTCGCCGTTCTCCAGATGGGCTTTGCTCCAAAGGAAATCCCAGTTCTTTGCCGCAGGCTTTCGTCACCATCAGCTTGATCAGCCGCCAGCGTTTCGCATAATCGGCATCATTCTCCGGCAACGTCAAAATGCAGTGAAAGTGGTCGGGCAGTAGCACAAATGCATTAATGACAAAGGGGTGCTTTTGCCTCACGGTGATGATGGCTTCTCGCAGTGCCTGCCTGCCCAGGTCGGTGCAAAGCCAGGGGTGGCGCTGGTAGGTGACGTGGGTGAAGAAGTAGCTGCGACCGGGCAGGTGCAGGCGGCGGTAGTTGGGCATTGCGGGCGAGAGAGAGTGCCGCTTTTAGGGTGCCCGGTTTTTGGTAAGGAATTTGGGTGTTGGGGGTTCTGGGGTGGTGCATTGCTGCGCTAATGCACCCTACAGGTGCCCGGTTTTTGGTAAGGAATTTGGGTGTTGGGGGTTCTGGGGTGGTGCATTGCTACGCGTTGGCGAAGCCTCGCCTCTGGCGAAATGCACCCTACAGGTGCCCGGTTTTTGGTAAGGAATTTGGGTGTTGAGGGTTCTGGGGTGGTGCATTGCTGCGCTAATGCACCCTACAGGTGCCCGGTTTTTGGTAAGGAATTTGGGTGTTGAGGGTTCTGGGGTGGTGCATTGCTGCGCTAATGCACCCTACAGGTACTCGGTTGGTGGTGAGAAATTGGGTGGGTGGGGTGCTTGGGTGGTGCATTGCTGCGCGTAGGCAACGCCGCGCCTTTGGCGCTATGCACCCTACGGCCCCTCCATTGGAGCCAAGAGCTATTAAATAAGAGCTACGAGCTGTTAAATAAGGGCTCGGCACTCCTCCATTGGAGCCACGAGCTGTTAAATAAGGGCTCGGCACTCCTCTATTGGAGCCAAGAGCTATTAAATTAAGAGCCGGGAGCGGTTATTTAAGGGCTCGGCACTCCTGCATAAGAGCCACTAGCTCCAAAGGCAGGCTGGCATCCTGTAATTTATGGAAATGGCCGACCATTTCTTGAAAAATTTTCCCTAAAAGTTCCGTATATACCCTTAGTGACTTTTTTGCCTCCAGGGGCATTCAGAGTATAGGTACCTATGCTTGCGATGGATGTCACTGACATAAGGCTGGTGGGCAGTGCCCACCCTACGGCAGATCAAGGCTTTCAGCAATTTGCAGGGGTTGATTTCAGCTTAATTCAGTGACATTCATGCTTGCGATGGGTATACCTGCAGAATTCAAGGTTTTACTATGACCATTCCAGAAATCCACGCCGAACTGCCTGATGCCGAAGTCAAAAAAATCCTCGCGGATCTTGACGATATTCGTCAGCGCCTCACCTTCTTAGTCGGCCTTACCACCGACGAAAGGCGCGATATTCCCAAGTTGGGGCGTAAGCACCACGATTTTGTTACCGGTTCTCTGGACATGGCCGCCGAAAATCCCGAACTCATGCCCGGTTGCCTCAACGTAGACCAGGCCCGCAAAGATATGGATCTGCACGATGCCCTCAACCCGATTCACCAGAGCCTGAGCCAGTTGCGCAAACTGGTTAGCGATACTCAAACCGTAGTTGGCAGCGAAGCCTACGCCGCCGCTCGTCTGGCCTACAGCTCCGCCAAGACAGCCGGTAAAGGCCAGGGGCTCGACGATACTCTGCACGACTTGTCGCGTCACTTCTACCGGCCCCGACGCAAACCAGCCCACACTGAAGATTCTGCTAATGCCTGATTAACTCACCCCACAGGCCAACCGCTTTTGCCCCGCAATGCGAAGGGCGACGACGCTGTGACCGGCCAACCCTTACGCGAGGTCCAGGGCGGCGGCATGATCTGGTCGTAGAGACCTAGGGGGACCGAAATCCCCCAGCGGTTCAAGCGCCATTCAGCGTGGGGGAAACTCAAACGTTAGTCTGGCTGAGCAGTCCACCCAAAAACGTAAACGCAAAGAAAACGCTTAAATAACCAATGGCTCGCAAAAGCGTATTCCCGGTGCTGTAGCCATAGGCCAGTAGAATAACGCCTATGGCCAGCAGCACCATCGTTTTAATCACCAGCCATCGCAGTTTGACCGATGAGATCACAACCCTTCCCCGAGGCATCTCAAAACTGGAGGTTTGGGGCGTAGACGACTTCTTTTCAGTCATCAGTACCCCGGCGATTAAGCCAATTCCCATCACTACCAGGGTAACGACAAGAATGACAATGAGCCGGGTAGATATCAGCGGCAGAAAAGAACTGAACATGGAAATTTACCCCCATTCTCTGAATCGGGATTACACATCGCCCTCCTGCCCTCTCACTCCCTTGCTCCGATGAATAGCCCTGACCAGCAGAAACGGTATGACTCAGGAATGGGGATTCAATAACGTGGGATAAATGTCACTGACATAAGACTGGTGGGCAGTGCCCACCCAGCCCTGTCAAGGTGTTCCGAAAAGGGAGATTTTAACTCCATCAAACCCCCTAAAATCTCAATTATGCGTAGGGTGTGTCCCGGCCTCAGGCTCACCGTGCGATGATGCAAAATTTCTGCCCTGGCCGGAACGCACCGTTTGCGTTAAGCGAGAATCTTGATATCGCAAGCGGTGCATTGCGGCCCAAAGACAAAGCCTGTGAGGTTTCGCGCAGATGTGTGAGCCGCTAATGCACCCTACGCCGGTCGCTGATTCGTACCAATATTCACCTTGACAGGGATGGCCGTGCCCACCCTACGGCAGATCAAGGCTTTCAGCAATTTGCAGGGGTTGATTTCAGCTTAATTCAGTGACATTCAACGTGGGATAGCCGTCTCGGCTGTCCAAGAGCAGGCAGGATGCCTGCCCTACAACAATTGGATGTTATAAAATCCTCATTCCTTGGCTACATCCAAAGCTGGGTTTTCCTCAGTTTCGCCTGCTTCTACAGGTTCCTCAGTTTCGCCTGCTTCTACAGGTTCAGTCGTAATCACGGCTTCATCAATGAGGATGCCGTCTTCATCCATCAAAATGCTGTTGACCTGGACTGTTTCGTCATAGGATGTAACCCGAGTAGCGCCACTTCCCAGGGAAGTATCGCCAGCCGTATAAACCACGTTGCCCCCGGCGTTGAGTTGCTCGGCAATGTCGGCCTTAATGACTTCCCGAATCAGTTGAGCACCGGCTACCGCCATCACCTCTTCCAATTGAGAAATCCAGTTATGCTCAATAACTGCAACAATGGCTGAGCTATTTGGAGTCAGGGAAGAACCAATCTCCTTCATTTCAGACTTCAGGGTCGCTCCTTTTAATTTGCCGGTGAGGTAGCCAACCAAACCACCTCCTGCCGCAATGGCTGCTGCCGGGGGGGTGGCGATCAAACCGATGACGCCACCAACCACTCCGCCCGTGACAAAGCCTTTTGCCTTGCGCTTTTTGGTGTCGGTAATTTTGAGCTTACCTTTTTCATCCTTAACAACAACCGCCGCATCTTTAATGCCAATCAGGCCAGCTTTTTTACCCTGCTTCAAGTCATCCATGAGTTGCCCTGCAGCGTCGGGTGAATTGAACGCTGCAACGATTACCTGTACGGGATTATCTGACATTTTCTCTCTCCTGGAAGTTTCTGCATGGACTGTATCTCGATGATTTCTACTGGGAGTGTTGAGCTTCCAATAGGTCTCTGCAATCGTCACTGCCTTGAAGCTTAATCCCGAAATATATAAAACCGATGAGAAACCATCGATCGGGTGCATCCCACTTTTGTAAGTTACCCCTCATCCCCCAACCCCTGCTGCTTCGCACGGTCTCAGACCTACGCGCGTCCTATGTCCTTCGGACAGCAAGCAACGGCCTACTCCCAAAATGGGCGAAGGGGAGCCGGATTCAAAGTCCCTCTCCCTCTTTGGGAGAGGGACTTAGGGTGAGGGTTACGAAACTGGATGCACTCCCATCAATCTGCCCGTTGGAATGGAATGGATATTCTCTATTTGCAAAGAGTCTGCTGAACTCAAGAATTCATCAGTTTCATATATTCTCGTTGTACTTTCGGATATCACAACTCGTCTTAAAAGGCTTAAATCCTGGCTCAATAAGTCTTTAATCAACCTTAATATCTCTGAGCTTTGTAACCCATGCAATCCTTATCACAACCTGATGAAACCGCCATTGCTGGACCAGTCTCTACTGGCCGTATGCCTCCACCAACTCTGGTTACGGAACTGGTCAACGAAGGGTTTGAATATTTTAAGGATGTTTCGGTAGGCCAGGTTGCCGATTACATTCCAGCTCTTGCCCAGGTTTCGCCTGATCTTTTTGGGATATGTGTGGTTGGGGTCAGCGGCGATGTTTTCGAGGCTGGAGATACCGGCCATGAGTTTTCTATTCAGAGTGTCTCTAAGCCCTTCGTTTTTGGCCTGATCTGCCAGGCCATTGGGGAAGATCAGGCAAGGGAAAAGCTGGGGGTAAACAGTACGGGCTTGCCTTTTAATTCTGTGATTGCTCTGGAGCGAATCGATGAGGGCACCAACAACCCCATGGTGAATGCAGGTGCGATCGCAGCCACCAGCCTCGCCCCCGGCGCAACCGCTGAGGAAAAGTGGCAGTTCATCCAGACCGAGCTATCTCGCTTTGCGGGCAGGGATCTGTCGCTGAACCACGACGTTTACCAATCTGAAGCGGCTACTAACCAGCGCAATCGAGGCATTGCCAAGATTCTGCAGGCCTACGATCGCATCTTCTTCGATCCCCTGGAAGCGACAGATATTTATACCCGCCAGTGCTCCCTCAATGTGACCGCCAGGGACCTCGCCGTGATGGGGGCAACCCTGGCCAATGGTGGAGTTAACCCGGTGACCAAAGAGCGCATTATCGATCCCATCCACTGCCAGCATGTTCTGGCGGTCATGGTTACCGCTGGCCTTTACGAAAATTCTGGCGACTGGCTCTACGAAACTGGCTTACCCGGCAAGAGTGGGGTCAGCGGCGGGATGGTGACCATCTCCCCTGGCAAGGGAGGACTGGGCACCTTTGCCCCACCCCTGGATGAAGCGGGTAACAGCGTCAGGGGGCAACTTGTGGCCTGGTTTCTTTCGGAGAAATTGGGGCTGAATTTGTTTGCCTCTCGTCCTTTTGAGGGGTCTGGGTTGAGGTGATGGTGGCGGAGGTGGAGCGGTGGGCAGTGCCCACCCTACAGAGCTTTTGAGGGGTCTGGGTTGGGGTGATGGTGGCGGGGGTGGAACGGTGGGCGGTGCCCACCCTACAAGGCTTTTGAGGGGGCTGAGTTGGTGTGATGGTTGCTTGCTGGAACGTCCAATCCATAACAAAACAACGGTAAATTTAAATGACTACGCCATCCAATACGGTCGGTTACATTGAAACCGAGCAAAAAGAATCCTGGCTGCCGATGGTCGTCATTGGTATGGGGCAGGTACAGATGTCCCTCAACATCAATGCTCTGCCGGTTTCCATCGGCAACATTGTAGACGAGTTCAATACCGCCCCAACGACTGTGGGTACAGCTATCGTGGCCTATTCCCTGTCGGTGGCGGGGTTTGTCATGCTGGGGGGTAAGCTGGGCCAAAAATTTGGCTCGTTAAACGTCTTTCGTATGGCTACGATGGTTCTGCTGATCGCCATGGTGATGATGACCTTCAGCCCCAATGTCACCATGATGATTACGGCTCAGCTCCTGGCCGGGTTAGCTGCCGCCGCCATCGTCCCTTCCCTGGTGGTGCTGATTGCCAACAACTACAAAGGCCGACAGCAATCCAGAGCGTTGGGAATTTTAGGCGCGGTGCAGGCCATCACCACCGTCACCGCCTTCTTCCTGGCCGGAGCCCTGGGCACCTGGATTGGCTGGCGCTACGCCTTCGGCGTCATCATTCCCTTTACGGCGATGGTGCTGTTTCTCAGTTTTCGCCTGAGGCCAGTCCATAAAATTCCAGGGATCACCATCGACTGGATTGGGGTTCTCCTCGCCGCCGCTACGATTATTCTGATCAGCGTTGGGTTCAATAACCTCAACAGTTGGGGGGTAGTTTTTGCCAAAGCGGCTGCTCCGGCTGCGCCCCTGGGCCTTTCCCCCGCGCCCATTCTCATCATCCTGGGCATCATTGGTATGCAGCTCTTCCTGGCCTGGACCCAGCGCCGCAAGGAAGCGGCAAAAACCCAACTCCTGGCCCTGGAAGTGATCGATTCTTCCCAGGAGCGAGCCGCCGTCTTCGCCATGATGGCCATTGTCATTTTGGGTAATGCGCTAACCTTCCTCACCCCGCTATACATTCAAATGGTGCAGGGGAAAACCAGCTTCGACACTTCAGTGGCGATGATTCCCTATCAGTTGGCGGTCTTTTTCGCCGCGATTTCGATTGTGCGGCTGTTTGACCACATGGCTCCCCGCACTATCGCCAAGTATGCCTTCACCCTGGTATCGGTGGGCATGATTCTGCTGGCCATTGTGATGAATAACGAATGGGCCAATATCCTGGTGATTCTGGGTCTGGTGCTGGTGGGCCTGGGGCAGGGAGCCCTGGTAACGCTACTGTTCAACGTGCTGGTCACCGCTTCTCCCAAGGAGCTGGCCGCTGATGTGGGCGCATTGCGGGGCACCGTCAACAACCTGGCGGCGGGCGTTGGTACTGCCCTGGCCGGGGCCCTGGTGGTGGGCATTCTCAGCCTGAACATTCAGCGAGGCATTGTCGATAATCCAGCCATTCCAGAATCCCTGATTCAGCAGGTCAACCTGGATCAGGTCACTTTCGTCAGCAACGATCGCCTGGAAACCGTCATGGCGGACACAACAGCTACCCCTGAGCAGGTGGCAGCAGCCGTGGATATCAACGCCGCTGCCAGACTCCGGGCCTTGAAGCTTTCTTTCTTCTCCCTGGCGGCAATTTCTCTGCTGATGATTGTGCCGTCTAGAGGACTGCCCCGCTATGTTCCCGGCGAGGTGCCGGAAGACACGGTTTAAGGGGATGAATGTCTCACCAAGGAATGAGAATTTCATAACATCCAATTTTGGTAGGGCAGGCATCTTGCCTGATCTTGGACAGCCGAGACGGCTCTGCCACGTTACTGAATTCCCGTTCCAAAGGTAGTTTTACCATCTTGCTTCACCCTGTCCTCTGACAGGGTGAAGCTACTCTTTTAGGGCCACGCTATGAAAAAGAAAACGTTATTCAGCGAAGTTTATGCCTTCGACAAGTCCACTAACCGCTACATGATCGAGATCGCCCTCGACCGATATGAGGATATTTTTAACGAATGGGATCCGGCCCCATTTAAGCGGCGAGAAATTGATGCTAGCCTGAGGCTGTATTTAGAAGGCAGCGCAGAGGAAATTCCATCCCACTACCCAATTGAATTGTTTTTCATGCTACCCAGAGGTAAACGGGATAAACAAATGGAAAAAGAAACCCGTAATGCCCTGAGAAGCTTTTTTGGCTTCAAAATTTATTTCTTAAGGCGAGAACTCAGAAAAGTCAACATTCGCACCCTGAACTACCTCGTTTTGGGCTTTCTCCTGCTGTGGGCTGGCAATACCTATCCAGGGCATGACTCCACAAGGGACTGGGCCATTGTGCTGACAGAAGGTATCTTTATCGGTGGGTGGGTGTTTCTGTGGGAGGCCGTTTCCCTATTCTTTTTCACAAATCGAGAAATGTATCACCGCCACCGCATTTATACCAGACTGCTGAATGCTCCTGTTTTGTTTCAAGAATTGCCTTAATAGGAATTTTTCCATGGCTATCTTTGATAGATTTACAGGCAAATTCTGCACCTGCCAACAACAGTTATGAGTACCCCAGACATCGATCACATTTGGATTATGCAAGTGCCGCTGGCCATCATCTTGGCCTTCCTGATTGCCCTGGGCAGCCTATTTCCCTACTGTGGGATAGCCGTCCCGGCTGTCCAGAGGCAGGCAGGATGCCTACCCTACAAAATTTTGATGCTACAAGATCCTCATTCCTCAGGAGACTTGCTTTGAATACCTTGTTTCGCCCATGGAAACCGTTCCCCGGCAGGCCATTTCTGACCGGGACGCTCCTGCTGTGGGCTGTATTTACCGCCGCCTGCGAACCTACCGTTTCATCGCCGCCTGCCGCTCCCACCCTGGAACCCGTCACCCTGGATGACACAGTCACCCTTGCCAGCGGCCAGACCCTTTATGTCCCGGTCTATTCCCACATTTATATGGTGCAGGAAGGTCGCACCATCAACCTCACAACTACCCTCAGCATTCGCAATACCGACCGCGCCCAACCCATGATTCTGACCGCAGTTGACTATTACGACAGTCAGGGAAACCTGGTCAGCAACTACCTGGAAAATCCCGCTCAAATCGACCCCCTGGCATCTGCCGAGTTTGTCGTACCCCAGGAGGATACCAGCGGCGGTATCGGGGCTTCTTTTCTGGTGGAATGGGTTGCCCAAACCGAACTTTCTGACCCGGTGGTAGAAGCGGTGATGATCAATACTCAGGGTAATCAGGGGTTATCTTTCGTTAGCCCCGGTCGAGTCATTGAAACCCGTCCTTAGGAATGGGGATGCAATATCGTGGGAGAGCCGTCTCGGCTGTCCAAGAGCGGGCAGGATGCCTGCCCTACCAAAATTGGATGTTATAAAATCCTCATTCCTTAGTGCTTAGCCTCATTGACTGACAAAGGCTAAGCCGGTATTGAGTACACTGGTACGTAGAACAGCGAACTGCCATGGTCAACGCATCGCCAGTTTCCCGCAATTTGGTCACCGATACCTGGGTCACTGCGACCTGGGACGAGTTCCTGGCGATCGCAAATCTGCCCCAGTTCGAACGCGCCCGGTGTTACTACGATGCAGGTTGGATGAGGATCGAAACCATGTCCATTGGGTCGGGTCACGGTCAGGATAATTCCATCCTGGCGGCGGTGGTGAGCCTGTATGGAACCCTGCGAGATGTGGCCTACGTCTCGTTTACCAATAGCAGCTTTCGCAAAACCGGAGAACGGGAATGCCAGCCGGATCTGGCCTACTACATCGGCACTACGGAAGTGCAGCGTCCAACCAAGAACAATCAGCCGGTGGATGTAGATGCCTGGGGTCCGCCGACCCTGGCGATTGAAATTGCCTCCACCACCCTAAATGACGATTTGGGCCAGAAGCGCCTGCTCTATGAACGATTGGGCGTGGCGGAATACTGGGTGGTAAGCGTCGAGACTGCGACTGTGATTGCCTTTAAGGTGGCCAATCGCGGCAGCTTTCAGATTGACACCTCAGAAGTGCTGCCTGGATTAGCGATCGCTACCATCGAAGAAGCCCTTCGACGCAGCCAAACCGAAGACGACGGAGCGGTAAACCGCTGGTTATTGCAGCATTTTGGTCCTCCTTTCACAGTCGGCTGATTGTGGCGTTGGTTGATGCGATCGCGCCCCAGTTGCGGCCCCGCTATTACATTGAAATTAAGGAGCGCTACCTGGAAGTGCGGGAGGTCGGCACCGATGCGGTCATTACCGTGGTGGAAGTGCTGTCGCCCCGCCTGGAATGTTTTTACCTTACTCGGGTTGAGAAGTCGTTCATACCCGCAGGCGGATACCCATGTGGAGGAAAAATTTTGACCCAACTGGGTGAGGCAGTTGCTATAAAGTTAGGATCACCAAAGCCGACACTCAAAACCTTCCCTGCAAAGAGGTAACCCATGACGACGCTGGTAATTCAAACGGAGAGTGTCCCCCTGACGGTGAACCTGCCGACCAAGGTTGAGATGACTACGGCAGAGTTTTACGAATTTTGTCAGGCCAATCCCGACCTGCGCATCGAGCGCAGTGCCAACGGAGAAGTCATCATCACGCCACCTGCCTTTTCAGACACTGGAAACCGTAACTTTAACTTGGCGCTACAGATTGGGAAATGGGCTGAACAAGACGGGACCGGACTCGGCTTTGACTCCAGTGCTGGTTTTACCCTACCCAATGGCGCAACTCGATCGCCCGATGCGGCCTGGATTCGGCTGGAACGCTGGAACGCTCTGACAGAAGAGGAGAAGGCTTCCTTTGCCCCAATTTGTCCGGACTTTGTGGTCGAGCTGAAGTCATCCAGCGATACGCTCAATAGTCTGCAAGCCAAGATGGAAGAGTACATCGCCAATGGGGCGTTGCTAGGGTTTTTAATTGAACGCAAACCCCGCCAGGTTCACGTTTATCGCCCTGGACGGGAACCCGAAATTTTGGAAAACCCCGATGCGGTGAGCGGCGACCCGGAACTGCCAGGGTTGATGCTGCAAATGGCCAGAATTTGGTAGCTGGTTCGTGTTGCTTAAGCAGCTTGCTGTAATGTTTCACGATCAATCAATCAATCGACCATCTTCGATATGGAGGTTCCGCTCGGCAATATCGAGGATGCGGGTATCATGGGTATCGAGGAGAACAGTGCAATGCTGCCCCTGGAGGATGGCAATCACCTGACCGGCCTCGACCCAATCGCCTTCGGGTTCGATGCGTCCCAGGGCGACGACGGAATCCAGTTCCACGGTAACTGGGGCTGGTTCAGTGTTCTCAGCTTTGTGGCCAAAGGGCAGGGCGCATCCAGTCGACCTCATCCAACTGGGTGAAGCCGGTAGCAGGATGCGAATTTTTCACTGGTTCAATAGGCTAAAAACATCTGGCAGCAAAGGGAAAAAACCATGAGAAAAGCTCACGATGGCCGATTTCTAGCTGCATTGGGCTTCCTGGGCTTTCTGGCGTGCCTGGGCTTTCTGGCCACCGATAACTATCAGGGACTGGCGAAGCTATCTTTTCTGTCCTTACTGTCCCTGGGTTCCCTGCTGGTGCTGGTGCCCCTGCCCGTCTCTTGGGTGAAGGTTCCCGTTCCTACCCAGCGGAAGAAGTACTTTGGCTTCCTCGGACTTTTAGGATTTCTGGGATTTCTGGGGAGCAAAGCCCCTGGCTTTGCCGGTTTTGCCTGCCTGGCGATTCTGGCGGGACTAGCGACGCGGCCCAATGGTCAGCCCCATCGCCGGAGCAGGCGGGTTAGAGATCATCATTACGAGTAGGATGTTACCCATGGCTTCCCAAGAAAAACCTGACACCATACAATCAGAGCAAACTTTATCTCGGCCTCTTCAGAATTTTGTGACGGGGTTCTTGCTCAGCGGCTTACCGATTTTTGTTTACCTGTCGCTGTCAGTGGATATGACCTACGGCAGTCTGGCTGCAGTAGGCATCGCAAAATTAACGATTGCTGCCATCGTTCCGGTCTTTTGCGGCTTGCTTGCTGTGGCCTTTAAGAACCGCGTTATTTCTTTCCTGTCCAGCCTTTTAGAATCAGCTAATCTGCCTTTTTAGCGGTTAGCATGGCGCTACTCCACTAACCCCCGCCGCACCGCTTCTACCGCTGCCTGCACGCGATCGCTCACCACCAGCTTGTTCATAATTCCCTTCACGTAGGTTTTGACAGTATTCGGGCTGACGCCGCGACCCGGATGGCATTGGGCAGGGCCTCCACATTGGTCCCTTTAATGCAATGCACCACGTCTGGTTGAAGGGTGGCGGCCTGTTCAATGCCCTGGTGTCCGTCCGTTGCTTCTCCTAGAATTATGAAGTCTTCCTGATTGCTGAGAGCTGCGGTGAGTCCCAACCGCATCATGGGATCGTCATCGACAATCAGCAGCTTTAATGGCGGCGAGCTGGAAGAAGTCATAATTAGACGAGACAGAACCGATATCCATTTTAGGAGAGGCGGGTAGAGAGTTAGTCCGTGGTAGGTAGTAGGGGTTTGAAAGGAGAGGTCGGTAGTGCAAGCGAATCCTCAATTAACGGCTAGTCAGCAGAAGCAGGCAGCGGCAGTGCTGAGCCGGGCTTTTTCCCGAGATCCGTTTATGTCCTATGTTTTTCCTAATGCCCAGACCCGGGAGCAAAAGTTGGCAGCTTTGTTTCAGCCTGTTATCCGCTGCAGCCAGCGCTATGGAGGGGTAGAAATAACCGCTGGAGGAGAGGGCGTTTTGGGTTGGTTATCGGGTGAGCATTTTCCGTTGGGAGCGATGCAGCTCGTCACAACGGGGATGATTTCAATTCCTTTGCGCATTGGGTTACCGGCTTTCTTTCGCCTGCAGGGCCATGAAGAAGGTTGCGACAGGGCATTAGCACAACGGGCACCTGAAGGGTTTGCCTACCTCTGGGTTGTGGGAGTCCGCCCGGAGGCTGCCGGTCAGGGATACGGCAAGCAGGTGATTCAATCGGCGTTAACGGCAATGGAGAATCGGGGCCATTCAAGCTGTCTATTGAGGACTGACAACGAGAATAACGTTGCCATCTACAAATGCCTTGGGTTTGAACCGATTCATTCGGCCATTGTTCCTAAAAGTAACCTGCCTTTTTGGGTACTTTTCCGCAAGTTGACCTGATCCGATGAAGTTTGGGCCAAGATTATGCCAAACCGTAAATATCGGAGCTAAATCCCCTCCAAGGGAGGGGTGCTCACAGGGCGGGGTGGGTCGAACTCAGACGGTAAAGCTGTTACTTCCATTGAAGAAGTTGCGATATTTAGAGATAACCCACCCCTGCCCCTCCCTGGAGGCTAATCCTGTAGGGGTTTTGTATGAGCCTATCAGTGAATCCCAAGTCCTGTGTGGGGTAGAGGACAGCGCCGATCATATCGACTAAGGTAGTGGCAAAAGTTAAGTGAGCATTATCTATGTCAGAGTTTAGTCAACTCAATGCCTTTCGACCACAGGTAAAAAAAGTCTGAACAAAGCCTACGAACTGGCTTGCGAGAAACCGACCCAGTCCTTTTCAAGCTGCATGGGCAATAGTTTCAGGCAAACCGTGGCTGGGTTGTTTGCCAGAGACGAGATGAACGATTCCACGATGTTGTCAGGTCACATCGCGGCAACGCGAGAACGGGCGCAGGCGAGCGATAGCGAGTATCTGATCGCCGCTCAAGACACAACATACTATAACTACTCGGGTCAGACGCAGATGTCGGGACTCGGGGTGATTCAAGGGAAGATCCGGGGTTTGATGCAACACAACGTGTTGCTGATGGAGGACGGGGGACTACCGCTCGGGGTGATTGACCAACAATACTGGACCCGAGGGGGGGCAATCGACTGGCCCGCTTCTCAGAAAGAGTCTCAGAAGTGGTTCAACGCACTGGCCGCGGTCAACCAACAGGCCCAGACCTCAGATACAGAGCACCGTTGGGTGGTGACGGGAGACCGGGAAAGCGACATCTTTGACTTCTTCAAAGCGCCTCGGGCGTCCAATGTTGACCTGCTGGTGCGGGTGCATCAACCGCGCCGGGTCGAAGTCACCTCGACGGGGGCGGTTTGCCCCTTGCCGATGACCCGTGCCCACCTGGACGACTACGGTCATTATTCCGTGCAGATTGAGCGTCAGGTCGACGGCAAACGACGCACCGTGGACGTGACGCTCCACTTGCAAGCCGCCACCGTTCAGGTCTACCCCAACAAAGACTTGAGTCCGGCTCGCCATAAGACCCAACCCCTCTCGCTGGTCGTGGCCACCGAAGTCGCCTGTGTCGACGCCAAATCCCAGGTGGACTGCTTTGATGCCAACACCGCACTGTCCTGGTCTCTGCTCACCAGTCTGCCCGTTGAACAGGTCGATGACGTGCACCGTATCGTCCGGTTCTATGCCTTACGCTGGCGCGTTGAACGATTGCACTTCACCCTAAAGTCAGGAGCGCTCAACGTCGAGAAACGACAGTTTGACGATGTCCACACCTTGGTTAATGCCTTAACCTTCTATTCGGTGGTCGCTTGGCAACTTTTAGGGCTAACCTATGCCTTGCGTCACGACCCGGACCAACCGGCTGAGACGATGTTTGACCCCGATGAACTGACTCTGTTACGTCACCTGGCGGGCCAACCGGTAGACTCGCTGCGTCACGCCACGCTCGCCCTAGCGAAGTTGGTCGGCTTTGCCCCCTCTAAGAAACAACCCTGGCCAGGGGTTAAAGTCTTAGCTACGGCCATTGAACGCTTCTTTTTTGTTAAACAAGGAGCGGCGGCTGTTTCCAAACCCCTACAGGATTAGCCCTGGAGGGGATAGTTGCACCAGAATCTCAGCGGTCTCAACTCACTCCATCACCCACTAGGGTGAGCTTATTGGAGGTATTCGCTTTGTTCAAAAATCTGGATGATAAGAGTAGACCCGTTCAAGCTGCTGGTGAGCAGGATAGGATGCTATGGCCTTCACCCATCTCTGGAAACGCCTGAACCGGATGGCTCGACTTCGACCTCCAGCTAATGGGCCGATGTCGCGAGAGTATCGTCCACAGACAGTCTTAGGATGCTTCCCCATCCCGAATTCAGACACCGGGACAACACCATGATTTGAATAGATTAAATTACGATTGGTTCTGCGACTCGTGATAACTGCACTCAAACAATGTGCGATTACCCTGGTCCAGAAGTGAAGTTTTCTCTAAGTAAAACTTCACTTCTAGACTTGGCATATTTGCACCCACTTTTCACAAGTACTGAACTAAAACAAGGATATAGCGGTTCTCAGTTCAATAAGGTACAAACTGGATTAGCTTAGAATCCCCCTGGTTTCTGGATGCTTAAGTTTCAACCTTTACCCCTCTTAATCAGGAGGCAGGGGGGATTCTTGAGGTATATTTCATTCGAGTGAGATTCACTATTTCACTATACAGTGAGAATCAACGGATTTTTTCCTCTCCAAGTCAGAGGTGGTTGAGAAGGATTTGATATATAACAATAGTAGAATGTCACTGACATAAGGCTGGTGGGCAGTGCCCACCCTACTGCAGATCAAGGCTTTCAGCAATTTGCAGGGGTTGATTTCAGCTTAATTCAGTGACATTCAACAATAGTAAGCAATGATAGTTTTGTTTAGCCAGTCAGTGTTTTCTGCGCCTGGGGAACTAAACTTTTTGGCCATAGGGCACCGTTATGCAGATTGTAGTCATGAATATACTCAACCCTAATCTGGGCTTTTGGTTTTACTGGTTTCTCTTTTGCGGCATCATCATGGGTGGCTATTTTGTGATGGCGTTCAGTGTTTACCATTTGCTGTACTCAATACTAGGGGAAAAGCTCAAAAAGCATGGAATGAAACCCGGCCATCGAGATAACACTACAATTAAAAATGACATTAAACTTTCTGTATTGTCTTGTGCCCTATTTGCCTTTGGGGCCGCCTGTTTTATGGTCTGCTATCGGCAGGGCTATACCCAAGTTTATACTCAGTGGACCGTTCCTGACTTGGGTTATATTAGCCTGAGCTACATCACGGTATTGATATTACAAGACACCTATTTTTACTTTGCCCATCGCCTGTCGCACCAGCGATTTTTTTATAAGTGGTCTCATCAGGGCCATCACCGGTCTCGTCCCCCCACGCCCTGGACATTTTTTGCTTTAGAGCCTTTGGAAGCCTTTGGCCAGGCGGCTTTTTTATTCTGCATTACCTTGGTGTTGCCTCTTCATATTGGTGTGTTAATTGCCATTCTATTAACCATGTCAACCTGGGCCATGGGAAATCATCTGGGATTTCAAATCGTGCCTGATTCGTTTATCAGTCGTCACCTGGGACAATGGTTTATTGGGTCAGCCCATCACCTGGTTCACCATCGAAAAATCACCTGTCATTACGGCCTCTATTTCACGTTTTGGGATCAGGTTTTGGGAACTCAAGAGTAGCCCTTCAAGTAATCGTGAGCTGGGAGGCTATCCCTGCCTTGCCTTACCCTACAGCCACAGCTGGATGGAAAAAACACCCCGTGGGGCTAAATTGTCTCCTGAGCAAGAGGGGTCATAGCAGCTAAATCGCTACCCTGATTGGTAGAGGCAATAGCATTGCTCTGACTTTTGGTATTGGTGCAATTGTGGCCGGACGCCGATTTTGGGGGTTGAAAGCCTGGTTGACTGACAAAACTTCTCAACCAAATCCCTGAAAGCCCACCCTCCGGGAAGCAAGCTACACCCTAGCCCGCTCCCGAGGGGAGAGGGAACTGGAAAGATGGATCGGCTCCCCTTGCCCTCTGGGCGAGGGGTTGGGGGTGAGGGCGTACAACTTTTGTCAGTCAATGAGGTTGAAAGCCTGCCAATTTAATCCTCCCAGTTCAAGGGCATGGGTAAAGGGTTGAAACTTAAATAGCCAGACACCGGGGAGAGCCCAAGCTAATCAAGCTTGCACCGCACTGGACTGAGAGCCGTTATATCAACACCCGTTAGCCCAGCAAACGGCTTGCTGCTTCGCAGGTTAAAGGTTTTGAGAACAGGTACCCCTGCATTTTCTTACAGCCCAGGCTACTCAGCTTAAGGTATTCCTCTTTGGTTTCAATCCCTTCTGCTACAACATCCAGATCAAGGCAAGACGCCAGGGATAGAATAGCTTTGCTCAATTTCCAGTTGTGGCTACGGATAAAGGATTGGTCAATCTTCAGGGCATCAAAGGGCAGGTTTTGCAGACGGGCTAAGGATGAGTAGCCTGTGCCAAAGTCATCCACATAAATTTGAACACCAAGTGCCTTTAGATCGAGAAATGTTTCAAGGGCAATGTCCTGGTTTTCGATCACGGCACTTTCAGTCACTTCCAATTTCAATGTATTGGGAATAATTTGGGTAGACTGAATGATTTCCTCAATCTGTTGACTGAGATTAGGCTCAGAGAGTTGCCGGGTAGACAGGTTGACATTCATCGTCAGGGGAATGTCAGCAGGAAAACTGTTCTGCCAGGCATGAAGCTGTTGGCAGGCCTGACGCAGAAGCTTTAAACCCAAAGGCTTTATCAATCCAATTTGCTCTGCCATGGGAACAAACAACCCCGGCGAGATTAACCCCTTTTGGGGGTGATGCCATCGAGCCAGGGCTTCAAAGCCTACGGTTTTTTGGTCTTCGATGGTCACAATGGGCTGGTAATGTAAGAAGAATTCGTCTCGCTCCAACCCCGATACCATATCTTTTGACAGCTCCAGGATTTCAAGTTCCGCCATATAGAGCATTGAGTCGGCTGTTTCTTGCTGGTGCTCAAGGGTATAGGCAAGCTTGCTTAAGCGATCCGTATTCCGAAGCGCCATGTCGATGAGCTGTATGCCTTCCTGAGAAAGTTCTCCAAACTGTTCATGCTTTAGCAGCTTAAGAACTCCAAGAATTGTGGTAAGGGGAGTTCTTAACTCCCGAGAAATTTGCATAGAAACATCTTCATAATCGGCGAGCGTATAATCATTGCCGGCAGCAATGAGAGTCTGCTTTAACATGGTAGTAGGTGACCTGAAAAGATGAAACTTTGACCGTAAAAGAAAAGATTAGGGTTGAAGAATAGTTGTCACTTTCTCAAGCATTCCCACAAAATGTACCCGCTTTCTTCCACCGTAATACACACGCGGGACTGTTGATGGGTCAACTCGCACCCCTTTTCATAGGCCGCCAGGCGTTTATGGGGCGAAAATTGGTTGATAAAAGTATAAAGTTCGTTTTGAAATAGCATGCCTTCCTTGATGATGTTATCCCAGTACTTAAAGCGCTGAATCGCCGACGCTGGAACTACAACTGGATACATAAAGTCAAGCCTACAAGCGAAACGACTGGCGTGATGCCGAAGGGGGTTTCATCGGCGGTTATCACCTTAGGCTAGAAATGTGACATGCTTGTGACTTTAATTAATGTTTTGGCCAGCCCCTGGCAGGGCCTAGGGTTTCAGGGCTACTTCTATCTGGTCTCCCAGGGCACCCGGGTCAAAGGGTTTGAGCAACACCCCCTGGGCTCCAACCTGAACGTATTCGGTTTGTTGAACGACTTTTGCTGCGGCAGTGAGCAACAAAACCGGAATTTTTTCGGTAACAGGATGACTGCGCAACTGCTTCAACGTCTCAAATCCATCCATTTCAGGCATGGTTACATCTAGCAAAATCAAGTCTGGTCGGCTGGATACAGCTAAATCCAGTCCTTCCAGCCCGGAAGCTGCGGTGAGGACATCCCATTGTTTAGTAATTTTCAAACTAATCTTGGCAATTTCTCGAATATCCGGTTCGTCGTCTATGACGAGAACGCAAGTGGTAGTGCCCATGACCTGTGAACCTTTGGAAAACGAACGTCACCACGTTTTGGCAGCTTGCATTCATCTTACCCAATAGCGTTCGTAATCCTGGTCAATCGGGATGATTACTGCTGCAGCTTAGCCTGGGCGATGTCTTGCTCAGCCACTCGGCGTAATTCAACTAAAGTGCTGCCGTCCTGGGGGGCGATCGCAAAACGATAGCGAAACCTTACGGCGACTTCGCTCTGTTCCTCTGCTGCAGCCATGGTCTCGTTAAGTTGCTCTAACAGGTAATCAAAGCGGGGGGTGGCAGCTTGACCGCTCACCCCATACAAACCCACGGTTACCGTTGCAGGATAAAACTGGGTCACGATATCTTCTCGGCGCAGGTTACTTTTCAGCGTATCCCCAAGGCGGCTCAACCACCGGGCATTGTGATACAGCGGCCCTGGTGTAGAGGACTCGGCATCAACCGCCCAATCAATTAGCCCTAAGCAGTAGCACTGCTGATAGCGCTGGGCCAATAGCAAGCCCCGTTCTAAATCTTGAATCGCCTGCTGGGCAGGTACGAATGCAGCAGGATGACTTAACCCATGGGTGTGCTGGCGGGGATGGTTACGCTCTACACGATTGACGATGCGGGTTACGAGTTCTGGTTCGGTAAAGGGTTTGGGAATATAGTCATCGGCCCCGGCGGAATATAGGCGTTGAATGGTTTCTGCATCCCGCCGCCCGCTCAAAAACAAAATCGGCAGCCCGCTCCAGCGACTGTCGCTGCGGATGATCTGGCACAGCTCAATGCCGTCTATGTGGGGCATTTCGATATCCAGCAGGAGGACATCGGGTTGCAGGGTCAACAGGCACTGCCAGAGCTGCCTCGGGTCTTCTAACGGGGTGACTTGAATGCCCCAGGTGGGCAGTTGCCGGGTCAGGGCATTGAGGATCAAGGGGTCATCATCCACCGCCAGCGCTCGAATCGTGGCAGGGCAACGCCCCCTCAGGGTCTCCTGTATGCCCGCCAGAATGGCATAAAAAGAAGCGTCGCGGGGCAGGAAAGAACAGCTGCAGTGACGGGCAATTTGCCGCCTTACTTCAAAGCTGTCGGTGCTGGTGGTGACCATCACCGGCAGTTGCGCACAGGCTTGTAACAGGGGCACTAGAGTATTCAAGAACTCATCTTCAAGACCAAGGCTGGCAAGGTCAATCAGCAGGATCTCAGGGCTGTGGTCAAGCACCTGCTGCCGGGCCTGCTCCAGGGTCTCTACCGGAAGCAGGGCCAGGGTCGGCAGGGCGAAGCGTTGTAGGCCGCTGACCCATTCGGCATCTGTCGAAACAATGAGCAACTGGGCCTGCCCGTGGTTCGGTGCGGGCTCTTGCTCAGGTTGAGCCGGGGCTGGTATGTCAGCTCGGGCGGTCTGCCTCAGGTCAGGCACAGAATCGCCGGGCAGAATGTCTTTCAGGTCTTGAAAAATCTGGTCTACCAGATGCCGCAGCCGGGCCTGGTCCGGGATGGGATCCTCCAGTTTCAGAATTTCCTCTGCCTGGCGACTGTAGTCGGAACCCGCCGACAGGCCAAACATCCCTAAAGACCCGGCAAGTTTATGGGCCGCCTGCTGAGCCTGTTGTTGCAGCTCTTTTGAGAGAGTAGACGCCGTTGCGGCCTGCTCTAGAATTGTTAGACGTTCCAGCAAAATGTCTCGAAACTGGCTGATAGCGGCTTTTGCCGCCTGCCTGGCCTGGTCAGAAGCGGTTGCCGTTGGGGAAGCGGTAGAATCTTCTTCCTGGGCCTTAAGCCGATACCCCATACCGTAGATATTTTCAATCACAGAGGTTGCTCCGCCCCGCTTGAGCTTCTGGCGCAGCCGCTTAATGTGGGTTCTGACGGTTTCTTCGCCGGGGGTTTCATCAAAACCCCAAACCCGCTCCAGCAGGGTGGCATTATCAAAAACCCGTTGGGGATTGCGCATGAACAATTCCAGCAGGTTGAACTCCTTAGGTGATAGGGTAATGGGCTGGTCTCTGTAGGACACTTCAAACGCTCTGGGATTAAGCTGCAGCTCTCCCCACTGCAGCACCGGCGAGACAATGCTAGGAGGCCGACGCAGCAGCGCCCTGAGGCGGGCAGACAGTTCTTCCAGGGGGTAAGGCTTAACGATATAATCATCGGCTCCGGCATCAAGGCCAGCGACTTTAGAGTCACTGCCGGATTCAACGGTTTGCAGCAGAATTGCCCCTTCATAGCCTATTTGCCGCAGTTGTTGGCAGAGTACAAGACCATTCCCCTGGGGCAGGTGTACATCCAGCAGAATCAGGTCATAGGTTGCCCCCCGAGCGTACTCCAGACCTGAAGTACCGTTTGACACGGCTTCTACCACATAATTCTCTGCTGTCAGGTGGTCTGTAAGTTGTTTAGCGAGGATTTCGTCGTCCTCGATCAGCAAGATTTTCATTACGTAGCTTTTACCTGCTTGCCATGCAACTTGTCATACCGTAAACCCAAACCTTATCAGGTTTAGCTCGAAAACCGTAGGGTTTTCATGGCATCTGTCTGCGTTAGAAGGCAAATGGATGCAGCTCAAGTCTTGTGGCATTCAAATCTGCGTGGAAAATGCCTTTGCGGGGCTACGGACTATATTACCAAATCGATTAACTGGTCGATTCTAAAGCAGCGACTCAAGCGTTTACTGAATCAGACTTGATATAGCGGTTCTCAGGTAGGACTATCCATGGGGTAGGGAGAGGAATTGACGGAGAGGGTAGAATCGGAAACTTCTGGGTGATTTTTACCTTGGATTACTCTAAGATTCTCTCCGGAGCGGATGAAAGGTCTCCGAATCTTGCTTTTGGGAACTTAGACATAACTGGTTATGAAAAAGTGGATGCTGCTGATTCTGCTCTCCCTGTCAATGTTCATTATTGTCATTGACACTACGGTTATGAATGTGTCGATTTCTGCCCTGGTGGTAAATTTGAATACTACAGTGGTGGGTATTCAGTCGGCAATTTCGCTTTATGCCCTGGTCATGGCCTCGTTTATGCTGATTGGCAGCGCCCTGGCAGGTTTTCTGGGTAAAAAACTCACATTTTTAATCGGTGTTGTTATTTTCGGGGTTGGTACTTTTTTCGCTTCCCTGAGTTCAACTCTGCTGACGCTCATTATTGGTTGGTCAATCCTTGAAGGGTTGGGCTCATCCCTCATGGTGCCCAATATTCAAACCCTGTTGCGCGATCGCTACGGGGGCAAAGACCTGGCGTTTGCCTATGGCATTATTAGCGCGGTGAGTGCTGTAGGAGCGGCCCTGGGGCCGATTTTGGGGGGGTATTTGACCACCTTTCATAGCTGGCGCTGGCCTTTCGGCTAGAGGTGCTGATTGTGCTGGTGGTGCTTGCCCTCAGCTACCATATCGAGAACGATCGCCCAGCCCATCGTCCCCGATTTGATCTGCTTGGGGCTATCCTTTCAGTGCTGGGATTTTCTACGGTAGTGTTGAGCATTTTGATGGCGCAACCCTATGGGGTTTGGTTGGCAAAGCAGCCTTTTCTGGTCGGGAGGCTGGCGATCGCACCCTTTGGCCTATCCATTGTGCCCTTTATGTTTGGGGCAGGCATTCTGGTGCTAATGCTGCTGATTTTATGGGAATGGCACCTGGAGAATGTCGGGGGAAATGGTCTCTTCAAACCATCTCTATTTAAAACTCCTGGGCTAATTCCAGGCTTTTCTGTGCGTTTCATTCACATGGGGATGATGGCCTCGTTCTTTTTTGTGGCTCCCCTGTTGCTGCAGCTTACATTTGAATTTACCGCCATGGAAACGGGGCTTGCCCTGGTGCCTCTGTCGGTGGCAATTCTGATATGTGCCATTGTGGGGGCACGGCTCTCGGCAAGGTTCAGGGCCAAGCGCATCATTCAGGTGGGGTATATTCTGGCGATTTTGGGGCTGATTCAAATCACCGCGACTATGCAGCTCCAGGCTACCCCAGGTCAACTGGCTACGGGGGTTTTGTTTGGCATTGGTGCAGGCTTGATTGCATCCCAAATTCTCAACCTGATTTTGTCGTCGGTAGAAGAGGGAGATACGACGGCAACCTCTGGCCTCAACGCGACTTTTGAGCAGTTGGGCAATTCTATTGGGGTGGCTCTGGTAGGGGCAATTGTGCTGGGCACGTTGATTGCTGGGCTGCAGCAGTGGGTGGTCGAAAGCCCCCGCATTCCTGAGGAGGCAAAGCCTGCCCTGACTACGGCCCTGGAAAGCAGGGTACAGCTTGTTTCAGATATCCAACTGCAGCAGGTCCTTGATCAAGAAACCGTGACCGATGAACTGCGGGAGCGAATTATTGTTGCCTATCGTCAGGAGCGGCTGCGTGCCTTTCGAGGCGGCATGGTGTTTTTAATTTTTACCGCACTGGTGGGCCTGGTGCTGACGACGGGGCTACCAAACTTTAAGCTGGTGAACTGAAGGGATGGGTGGGATGCGATCCCATCTCTACCTATCCAACCTCCTTCAAGACAAATGTACTTTCATGATTCTGACGCGACGATATAAAGCACTACATCTGCCTTATATAACGTCCAGCTCGAGATCTGTCGTTTTCCCTAAGGCAAAACTCCGCTTCTGGACCTGGACAAGGTTTAGATGGCAGATCAGCGAGTCTTCAGGTCTAAACATGATTTTGCAGAGGTGTCTTGATGTTAGAAGGACTAGAGTCCAGCATTAAACCTTTAACTCTACATACAAAGGTCTTAGAAATCGCTTACGAACTTTACTTAGGAATGGGGATTCAATAACGTGGGATAGCCGTCTCGGCTGTCCAAGAGCAGACAAGATGCCTGCCCTACAAAAATTGGCTGTTATAAAATCCTCATTCCTTAGCAGCCCCTCAAAATACCTACCCCACTATCGACCTGCGGCTGCTGGCACGTAAGACGGGCAAGACTCTGCTGTCTATTCACTAGACCAATTATTCGACAAGCTAGTCTCGTGACAAGAATCGTTTTTCTTATATTTTTTGCTCTGTTGTTTAGAGGGAAGGGTATCTGAGCGGATTCACTAATATTGAAACAAGATTAGTCTCTATCGTCTATTTCTAGGACCAAATATTTGACAAATTAGTCTTATGACGAGAAAAATTTTTCTTATATTTTTGCTCTGTTGTTTAAAGGGAAGGGTATCTGAGCGGATTCACTAACGTTGAAACAAGATTAGTCTCTATCATCTATTGCTCAGACCAAGCATTTGGCAAATTAGTCTTATGACGAGAATCGTTTTTCTTGTATTTTTGCTCTGCTGTTTAAAGGGAAGGGTATCTGAGCGGATTTAGTCTTGGGGAAACTGCAAACGTGCAAATAAGGGGGGAAAGATTGATCTGCAACCACACCACACGCCCTGAATGCTCCCTCCAAGACGGCTACCGCAACTCCGCCAATTACAGTTTCTAGCAGCGCCATGCTTGTTTTCCTGACCTATGACTACCAAAGCTGGACACGTCACTTCTGATTGTGACACTAGACTATGCCATTTGAGTAGTTGCGTGAGCAGCAACTACTCAAACGCTTAAATTCATTGATATAAAGGGATTTTAGAAAAGCCATTTTTGATTCGGACTAGATTTGGACTAAATTTTGAAGGTGTTCGAGGGCAAAATTTGCGATGGTCTAAAGACTGGCCCCGGAGGATCGTCGCACCCTATCTCGCCATCCTTCCATTCAAACTTCTCCATCCCCCTTCTGACCCCATTTAATCGAACGGAGGTCAGGTAATCTCACTATAAGACCAGTCCGTTGTTGTCTGAGTCCAACCATAAACTTTGTTAGTCTTCTTGCGAGACTCAAAAATCATTAAGAGCTAGTTTAGCAGTCCGCCTTCCACTCTGGGAAGGTCTTGGTCTCAGGTGCGATGTGGAGGGAATCACCCCCCCGAATCCTTTAAATTTTGGGCGCTGGAGATTTAAAGTCTCAATAGTAGACACAGAATTTGCATCCAGGGTCTTATGAAAGAACAATTAGGTCTCACGAAAAGACTATCTGTGTATTTGATTAGTGCTTTCCTTAGGGATGGGGATGCAATAACGTGGGATAGCCGTCTCGGTTGTCCAAGGGCAGGCATCCTGCCTGCCCTACAAAAATGGAATGTTATAAAATCCTCATTCCTAAGCGGCGGTTGCTATAGTGCGGTTCTCAGCTCAATGAGGTACAAATCAATGAGGTACAAACTCGATCAGCTTAGAATCCCCCTGGGTTCTGGATGCTTAAGTTTTAACCTTTACCCCCCCTAATCAGGGGTCAGGGGGAATTTTTGAGGTGTACTTCATTCGAGCGAGATGCGCTATAGTGCGTTCTTACTGCCGATTGATAAACCATTTTGAGCCAGGGGCAACTCAACCCAGAACCGGCTGCCCTGATCTAATTCAGACTCGACGCCTACCCGCCCCCCAATACGCTGAATTCCCCGCCGGACAATAGCCAGCCCAATGCCGGTGCCTCTGTAGCTTTCGACCCCATGTAAACGCTCAAAGGCTTCAAAAATACGCTCCTGGTGGGCAGGGGCAATGCCAATGCCCTGATCTTCAATCCACAGACGCACCGTAGGAGGCCCCGAACCGTTGTCTTTGGAATTTAAATTTTGTACCTGGCCCCAAATGCGCACCTGGGGGGCCTTATCAGGAAAGGAAAATTTCAGCGCATTGTCGATCAGGTTTGATAGCACCTGCCTCAACACGCTGTGCTGGGCCATGGCCGTCGGCAGGTGGGGGGCCACGTCGATGTGGGCTTTGCTGCTGCTAATGATGGCGTGCAAATCTTCCAGAATGCTGTGAATTAAACGGTCTAAGTTAACCGGCTGCAGATGAATGCTGGCCCGACCCAGGCGGCTGTAGGTCAGCAGGTCCTGCACTAGCACATCTAAATGTTCGGCAGATGCGGCCACCCGATGGATATAGTCTTTGCCCAGATCATCCAGGGCTTCTTCATAATCGTCAACAATGACCTGGGCAAACCCCTGAATGGCTCGCAGGGGGGCGCGCAAGTCATGGGCGACGGAATAGGAAAAGGCCTCTAACTCGTGGTTGACCTCTTCGAGGGCATGGGTACGCTCCTGCACCCGCCGTTCTAAATGCTGGTTGAGCTGCAGCAGCTGCTGTTCGGTGTGTTTGCGGTAAATGGCCGTGGCCAGCAGGTTGGCAATAGCCTGCAAAAAATCTATGTCGCTCTGGGAGAAAGTTTGCACTCTGGTGGAATGGGCACCAAGAACTCCAAAGGGGCTGCCATCTACCCCCTGAATCAACGTGCTGATGCCGCTGACGACCCCATGGTTAGTCAGCAATGGGGAGCCATTAAATCGAGTTTCGGTAGCCAGGTCTTCGACTACCACGGGCTTTTGGGAAATAAGGGTGTAGCCTGCCTGAGACCGGGTATCAGAGCTGACGGTAGCCTGACCTACCAGCCCCGGTTGCCAGCCAAAGCCAGCCTCTAGCTGCAGGGTCTGACCGTCGGGCAGTACCCTCAGCACCTTGGCATATTCAACCCCCAGGCTGCTGGCCAAAAGGTGGGTGGCCTGATCAAACAGGCTTTGCAACTGCATCCCACCAAGGGCGGCCTGACTCAGCCGAGTCACCACCGCCTGCTGCTTCAGCCGGAGGGCCAGGGCCTGCTCTACTTGCTTTTGTTCAGTCACATCCGCCGCCATAGAAATTACCAGTCGTGTGCCGTCGGCCAGTCGGCCCAGGGGAGATGAGCTAAACAGCCAGGTCCGTACCCGACCATCGTGGGTGGTGACGGCAAATTCTCCTTCATCGATGGGTCGTTCGGCGGTGTAGAGGGGCTGCATTTGACTGAGAATGCGATCGCGGTCCTCTCCGTAGGCCCGTTCGGCCCAGTCTTGCAGAGTTTGAAGCTGATCTACACCGTATCCGCTAATTTTGGTGACGGCATGGCTCATTTGAAGGATACGGCCATCTTCCCCATGAATGATGATGGGATAGGGGGCATCGGTAATGGCCCGGCGAAACCGTTCTTCACTGTCTTTGAGGGAGATCTCTGCCTGCTGACGTTCTTGAATTTCTCGCAGCAGAGTCTGGTTGATTGTGGCCAGCTCCGCCACCCGATTTTCAACCCGCTGCTCCAGGGTTTGATTCAATGCCCGGTAGCGTTGTTCACTTTCCCGCAGGCTGGCTTCAATGGCCTTCAGGTTAGAGATATCTCGTCCGACCGACTGGTAGGATACGATATTGCCCGCCTCGTTGCAGATACAGCAATTGTGCCACTGGGTCCAGCGCACTTCCCCATCAACAATGACTCTGTTTTCAATGACGATTTCAGGATTTTCGCAGGACATGGTCTGCACCTGCTCCATCACCTGGGGTCGGTCAGGACCATAAATGACGGGTTCGTAGTGCTTGCCGATGATGTCGCCTTGATTGATACCAAAGTACCGGCAGTAGGCTGGGTTGGCATACTCAACAATGCCATCGGCCCGATACCGACAAATGAATTCGGCTTGGGTTTCAACAATTTCCCGGTAAGGCACCCCTTGGTCAGGCTTTGCAGGGTGGGTGGCCCCAGCCTCTGCCATGGATTTCTGCTGCCCCTGGAATAACCGCCACCAGCGGGAAGCATTCAAGACGTTTGGCCTCAGACTACGAAAGCACGGCATAGCAATCAGTGGAATGGCAGATCGGGGAACTCGATTGGCATAGGGGCCGAGACCTCGTCTGCAGGAACGGGAGGTCTGGCTCCATTGCCAGAGTTCATGGGCGGCGGCAGGGTAGGGGGGCCGGGGCGCTTGTCAGCAAAGATCCATTCCGAGGTGCCCTTGAGAATAACGTAGAGCACCGGCACCACCAGCAAACTCAGCACCGTAGCCACCAGCAGCCCACCAAAAACGGTATAGCCTACAGACCAGCGGCTGGCACTGCCCGCCCCGGTGGCAATCAGTAGCGGGAAGAAGCCCACCAGAGACGAAATCGCCGTCATAATGATAGGCCGAAAACGCTGCTCGGCGGCGTTGATGGCGGCGGGGATCAGCCCTAGCCCGGCCTGCCGAGCCTGGTTGGCAAATTCCACAATTAGAATGGCGTTTTTGCTGGCCAGGCCAATCAGCATCACCAGCCCCACCTGGGCGTAAACATTCAGGGTCAACCCCCGTAGAAACAGAAATATGAGAGCCCCCAGAATGGCCAGGGGCACCGTCAGCAGAATGATGATGGGGTCAATATAGTTTTCATACTGGGCGGCCAGCACCAGAAATACCACGACGACCCCCAGACCGAAGATAATCAGAGCCGAGTTGCCGGAAGCAATTTCTTCCTTAGCGGTGCCCTGCCAGTCCTGGCCGACGGTGGGTAAGGCCGCCTGGGCATGGGCCTGCATCATGGCCTGAATCAGCTGACCGGAGCTAAACCCCGGAGCCGGTTGCCCTTCCAGCTTAATCGAGCGGAACAGGTTGAAGTGGTTGATGGTGGCCGGGCTGACGATTTCCTGCTGGGTCACCACCTCCCCCAGGGGCACCATAACGCCATTACGAGATCGCACATACACACTGTTGATATCTCCCGGATCATCCCGATAGGGGCTATCTGCCTGAGCCACCACCCGGTAGTTCCGCTCCCCGTAGGTAAAGTCATTCACGTAGCGAGAGCCCAGGTAAGTCCCCAGGGTGGACAGGGCCGCATTTAGATCGATATCCAGAGCCTTCAGGCGATCCCGATCCACATCCAGCTGAATCTGAGGAGACCCTGCAGAAAACTGGGTAAACACCCCTGCCGATGCCGGGCTTTGATTCGCCACCCCCATAATTTCGAAAGCGTTTTGCAAAAAGCTATCGATGCTGAGCTGCCCGCCGCTGCGGTCCTGGAGCTGCATTTCGAGGGCACCCGTGGGGCTAAAGCCCGGCACCGGGGCGGCATTGAAGGCAATCACCATGGCATCCTGAATCTGCGAGAGGGCACCATTCACCCTGGGTAACAGGCCAAACACCGTAGAATCTTGCGCCTTGCGCTCATCCCAGGGAGCCAGGGTGGCAAAGAAGACTCCCCGGTTAGCGGCAGGGCCATCGAAACTAAAGCCCGATAGTAAAAAGGTACTCCGAATTTCAGGAAACGGCGATAGGGCCTCGTTGACCTGGGTCATGACCTGCTTGGTGTACTCCAGGGAAGCGCCATCGGGGGCCTGCACAATACCGATAAAGTAGCCCTGGTCTTCCTCCGGCACAAAGCCCGTAGGCACCACCCGGAACATAAACACCATCAGCATAATGCCCGCTACAAACAGGGCCAGAATGGCATATCGCAGGCGAATAAATAGGGCTACGATCGCCTTATAGCGGCGGGCAACCCAAGTCAGGCCCCGGTTAAACCGAACAAAGAACCAGGTCAGCGGCCCCGTAGCGGCATTGGGGGCGTGGGGCCGCAGCAGCAGCGCCGACATGGCCGGGGAAAAGCTCAGGGCATTAAAGGTAGACAATGCCACTGTAAAGGCGATGGTGAGGGCAAACTGCTGGTAGATTTTACCCGTAGTGCCCGGAAAGAACGCCACCGGAATAAACACCGCCATCAGCACCAGGGAAGTAGACACCACCGCTCCGGATAGCTCCTGCATGGCGTCGATTGCGGCCAAACGAGGTCTCATGCCCTGGTCAATTTTGGCAGAAATGGCTTCCACAATCACAATGGCGTCATCAACCACCAGACCGGAGGCCAGAATGCAGCCAAACAGAGTAAGGGTGTTGATGGAAAAGCCAAAGGCCAGCACAAAGCCCATGGCCCCAATCAGCGCCACGGGGATGGCCACCGCCGGAATCACCGTGGCGCGCCAGTCCTGCAGGAAGATAAACAGAATCAGCAGCACCAGGGCAACGGCCTGCAGCAGGGTGATGAAGACCTCCCGCAGGGACACCTTCACAAATTCGGTGGTGTCGAACACGATTTCGGCCCGAAAGCCCGGCGGAAAGCTACTCTCCAGTTCCGCCATGCGCTCTCGCACGGCGGTGGCCACATCCAGAGCGTTACTGCCCGGTAGCTGATACACCAGCAGCCCCGCCGCCAGATTTTCCTCAGACCGCACGTCAAAGCTGTAATTTTCGGAACCCAACTCCGCCCGACCCACATCCTTCAACCGGGTCAGGTTTCCCCCTTCGCCCACCTGTATGACCAGATTCTCGAACTCCTCCACTTCCTGCAGGCGGCCTGGCAGGCGAACGGTGTACTGGTAGAGCTGGTCTTCAGACACCGGGGGCGCACCGATGGAACCGCCCCCAATTTGAATATTTTGCTCCTGAACGGCAGCAATCACATCCGCTGCGGTCAGCCCCCGCCCGGCCAGGGCGTTAGGGTCCAGCCACAGCCGCATGGCATATTTGCCGGCCCCGAAGATCTCGGCATTACCCACTCCCCGAATCCGTTTTACCTCGTCCAGAATGAAGAGGTCGGCATAGTTGTTTAGAAACAGGCCATCGTAGCGGTCGTCGTCGGTAAAAAATCGGTACACCAGCAAAATACTGGGAGACTGGGCATCTACCGTAATCCCCAGCTGATTCACCTCTGGGGGCAGCTGAGGTTCGGCCACCGCCACTTTGTTCTGCACATTCACCTGGGCAATATCCTTCTCCTGCCCAGACTGAAACACCACGCTGATGTTGCTCTGGCCGGTGTTGGTGCTGCTGGAGGTGATGTAGTCCATGCCCTCAACGCCGTTGATTTCCCGCTCCAGCACGTTGGTAACGGTTTTTTCCACGGTTTCGGCATCGGCCCCGGTGTAGTTGGCGGTGACCTGAATTTGCACCGGGGCCAGTTCGGGCAGTTGCTCAATGGGCAACAGGGGGATAGCGATACCCCCCATCATTAAGATCAGCAGGGTACAGACCGTGGTCAGTACCGGGCGTCTGATGAAGTTGTCGGCAATGGACAGCAGCACCATGGCAAGTCATATGAAACAGCAAGATTTAACCATCAGAAGCCGCCGCGGCATCTTCTGTCTCAGGCTTAATGGGTACTCCATCCTGGAGCTTAAGAATATTGGTCACAGCGATGCGCTCCCCTTCCTCTAAACCATCCAGGACCCGATAGCGGTTTTCCTGAATAGCCCCTAACTGTACCGGTCGTTGGGATGCGACCTGTAACGTTTGGCCATCGTCAGTAACTTTCTCTTCTGCCACAAACACAAAGCTCTGGCCTCCCACCCGCGATATGGCAATGGTTGGTACCAGCAGGGCAGAGGTGGTATTCCAGATAATTCTGGCCCGGACAAACTGCCCCTCCCGCAGGGTGCCAGCCTCATTGGGAAAACGGGCTCTGACCAGAATGGATTGGGCACTGGCATCTACATCGGGCGAAACGAAGTCAAGACTGCCGGTGGCCAGGGGTTCGCCGGTGTTGGGGTCAACCAACTCCACCGGTAGCCCGGTGCGGAGTTGAGTTGACCGGGTGGTGGGCACCTGTATGCGCAGAAACAGTTCCCGATTTTCGGTAATGGTGGTGACAGGCTGGCCGGTGGAAATGTAGTCTCCCACCTTGAACAGAATGTCTCCCATAAACCCGGCAATGGGGGCGGTAACCTGGGTAAAGCCCAGGCTTTCTTGATCAACCTGCACCTGGGCCTGGGCCTGGTTCAGGTTGGAAGCAGCCTGCTGTAGCTGAGACTGGGCTGCCCGCACGTTGTCTTCGGCCCGGCGTTGAGAGGCTCGGGTCACCTCTAGCTGGTTTTGGGACCGGTCTAAATCTTGGGCGCTCAGGGCACCGTCTTCCACCAGGCTTTTGGTGCGGCGAAACTCCACTTCTGCCAGTTGCACGTCAGCCTCGGCCTGCAGCAGCTGGGCCTGGGCCGCTTCTAATTGGGCCTGGGCCGCATCTCGGCCATAGCGAGCCGCTTCAGCTCCGGCCTGGGCCCCGGCTACCCTGGCCTGGGCCTGGTCGGGCTTGAGCTGCATGACCGGCTGCCCAGCCCGAACGGCATCTCCGGGCTGCACAAAAATTTGGGTAATGCGGCCATTGGCTTCGGGCCGTAGCTCTACCCTTTGCTCAGCCTGGAGAGAACCCACAAACTCGGAGGTATTTTCGAAGGTGCCAGGTTCCAAAATTTCCAGGGTGACCGGCACGGCGGGGGGTGGTCCGGCCTGCTGCTGAGCACGGCTACAGGCCGTTGCCGCCGCAATAGAGAGGCTCAGGGTCAGTCCCAGCAATGTTTTACGCATGGAAAAACTGGCTGAAGGCATTTCCAATCAGGAGGTTAAACCAGGTCACAATCACCGACTCGTCAATCATACTAAAGTAGATAACCCTGATCCTACGCCAAGCAGGAGCCGCCTATGCATTTCCGGTTTTTCTTTATTTTGACCGCGTTAGGAGCTGTGGCGTTCCCCCAGGCATTCCATCCTCTTCTGGCCCAAGAGTCCCAGGAGAACAACGCCCCAGCGGCTCAAGCCAACGAGATCCCCGCTGAGCATAATGCGGCTCAGTACGAAGCCGATTTGATAAACTGCACCCCCAGCAGCCATGTGTTTCCGTCCCTGCTGGGGGATCTTGCCGACATTGATCTGGTGAATCGATCCCACATTCGGGGTTATGAGGACGAAAATTGCCTTGTAGATTACACCTTTGCCGATCCAGAGCAGCCCCAGACGGAGGCAACCTATCTTTCCTGCGCCTATCCACCCGAGACGATTGAACAAATTGTCACCTCACATGAGTCTGGAGAGATGGTCGATATTTCCGATAAATGTGTATTTAATGAGAACTGGGCGAGTGAACTCGGCCTATTCCAAGTTCATGACTGAGTTGGCAGAATAACGCATTCCGCCTCGACCAGGGCGCAGTAATCCACGGGTGGTGAAAAAGCCGTGGTTATAAGCGAGTATAACCACGGCAAATAGTTTGCGTGAAGAGGTCTTTAAACCCTCAGTCCTGCGTTGGCCTGGCTGTAGGAATCAATCGCGACCTTGACCGGCTGCACTTTCCAGATATCCTCGCAGTACTGGCGAATGGCGCGATCGCTGGAGAACTTACCCATGCGTGCCACATTCAGGATAGACATGCGGGTCCAGTGCTCCTGGTCCCGGTAAGCCTGGCTGACCTGGTCCTGAGAGTCGATGTAGGACTGGTAGTCCGCCAGCAGCAGGAACGGATCGCTGTACAGCAGGTTATCCAGCAGGGGGCGGAACAGGTGGGTGTCGCCGTGGGAGAAGTGCCCGGAGGCCACCAGATCCAGCACCGCCCGGAGGGTTTCGTTACCGTTGTAGTAGTCCCAGGGATTGTAGCCCCGCGCCTTGAGGGCATAGACCTCCTCTGTTTTAAGGCCGAACAGGAAGAAGTTTTCAGCCCCCACCTCTTCACGGATTTCCACATTGGCTCCATCCAGGGTGCCGATGGTGAGGGCTCCGTTCATGGAGAACTTCATGTTGCCGGTGCCGGAGGCTTCCTTCCCGGCGGTGGAAATTTGCTCCGACAGCTCCGCCGCCGGATACACCCGCTGACCAAAGGTGACGTTGTAATCCGGCAGGAACACCACCTTCAGCCGGTCCCGCACATCCGGGTCGTTATTGACCACATCCCCCACAGCGGTGATGAACTTAATCATCAGTTTGGCCATGAAATAGCCGGGGGCGGCCTTACCGCCAAAGATGAAGGTGCGGGGCACGATGTCGAGATTGGGGTTCGCCTTAATCCGGTTGTACAGGGTGATGATGTGGAGCACGTTCAGATGCTGCCGCTTGTACTCATGGATGCGCTTCACCTGGATGTCGAACATGGAGTTCGGATTCACGGCAATGTCTGTACGCTGCAGAATGTAATCCGCCAGGTCGGTCTTCAGGCCCAGCTTGATCTGCCGCCATTCGTGCCGGAAGCCGCCATCCTCTACAAACCGCTCCAGTTGCCGCAACTCGTCCAGGTGCTTGATCCAGCCGTCGCCAATTTTGCTGCGGATCAGGTCAGCCAGGCGGGGATTGCTCTGCACCATCCAGCGGCGGGGGGTGACCCCGTTGGTTTTGTTATTGAACTTCTCTGGAGACAGATCGTAAAAATCCTTCAGAATGGTGGTTTTCACCAGTTCCGTGTGCAGAGCCGCTACCCCGTTGATGGCGTGGCTGCCCACACAGGCGAGGTTGGCCATGCGCACGTAACGCGCACCGCTTTCGTCAATCAGGGACAGATTTTCGATATGGCCATCCCAGGGGAAGCGCATCCGCACCTCATCCAGAAAGCGACGATTGATTTCGAAGATGATCTCCAGGTGCCGGGGCAGGAGCCTGCCGAACAGGTCGATGGGCCACTTCTCCAGGGCTTCCGGCAGCAGGGTGTGGTTGGTGAAGGCAAAGGTTTTGTGGGTAATTTCCCAGGCTTTGTCCCACTGCAGCTGGTGCTCGTCCACCAGCAGCCGCATGAGTTCAGCTACACCGATAGCGGGATGGGTGTCGTTGAGCTGCACTGCAAACTTTTCGTGGAAGGTCTCCAGGGAGCGACCCCGCCCCAGGTGAAAGCGAATCATGTCCTGCAGGGAGGAGGACACGAAGAAATACTGCTGCTCCAGCCGCAGCTCCTTACCCTGAATAGGTTCGTCATTGGGGTACAGCACTTTGCTGATGTTCTCGGAAACCACCTTCTCATCCACGGCCCGGTAGTAATCCCCCACGTTGAACGCCTGGAAATCGAAGGACTCGGGCGCTTCCGACCGCCACAGCCGCAGGGTATTGGCGGTATTCACCCTGTAGCCCAGAATCGGCGTATCGTAGGGAATCGCCTTCACAATTTGCCCCGGCACCCAGCGCACCCGGTACTGCCCATCGCTATCGGTGTAGGGGTCGGTGTGTCCGCCGAAGCCAACTTCGACGGACCATTCTGGGCGAGCAATTTCCCAGGGATTACCAAACTGCAGCCATTTATCGGTGATTTCTACCTGCCAGCCGTCGCGAATTTCCTGGTCAAAAATGCCGAATTCGTAGCGAATGCCGTAACCGATGGCGGGAATTTCCAGGGAAGCCAGGGAGTCCATATAGCAGGCCGCTAATCGGCCCAACCCACCATTACCCAGACCCGGTTCTTCTTCCTGGTTAACCAGTTCGCGATAGTTCAAGCCTGATTCTTCTACCGCCTGTTTGACCTGTTCTAAAATCCCCAGATTAATCAGGTTATTTTCCAGATGGGGACCTAACAAAAATTCTGCCGACAGGTAACACACTATCCGCGCATCATTCTGGGAATAGGTGCGGGTGGAATACAGCCAACGGTTCATCAGCCGATCCCGAACTGTATAGGCCAGGGCCAGATAAAAATCATTAGTCGAGGCAATTTCAGGAAGTTTGCCCTGGACGTAGAACAGGTTATCCGCAAAGGCCCGGCGCAGGGTTTCGACATCAAGGCCGGTGCGGTCGTCTTCGATTTGGATGTTGGGTTGGGGTGCAGTAACCATAATGTTGCCTGGGTTAGGAGTGTTTATTCGGGCGAACGAAATTCTTCAATCATGGTGGGGCTGTGCAGCACGGTGTTGGCAATGGATGCTGCGCTATTCAGGACATGGAAATATTCCATTTTTTGATTCACGTTTTGAGAGTTGATTTCTGAAGTTGGCTAGAATCGCCTGTCAGCAGGGTTTTCAGGATTTTCGATCCCTGAACTACCCAAAGCCAGCAAAGCCCTGCCACAAGAAGGATTGAGCTGCCTTAAGATTTGCTTTAGAAACTAGCTCTGAAGCTCGGCTTTGATGTTTATAAGTTCGGCTTCATCTTCGGTTTGGTCAAGCTTACTCAGCAGCTGACCGTGGGCAATTTTGTAGTAAGACTGCATATCTCTGGAAAAAGAATGCAGTGCTGTTGCGACTTCGATGGGGGAAGCGTTGCTGATACCGAATAGAGGTTTTTTGTTTTCCATAAAATAATAAGTTTTTGAACTCAATGAAAGCTTGAAAAGTGTGGAGATTCTGAAGGCTTAGAATCTGAGCTGGTGGGTGGAGCCCTACGAAGTAATTCCAGATCCCAGGGTTCTTTTATAAATTGACAAGGACTTTTGGTTTATCCAAAAAAGAACCCTGGGATCTAAACCTTGTCCAAGTCCAGAAGTGGAGTTTTGCCTGAGAGTAAACTACAGATCTCGAGCTGGACTTGGAATACATCGCGGCGTTCTAGTCGGCGGTAACGGTAAGACTGGAGGGTTTTGCCATGTCCCCGTTTAGCTGCACACCCCGCTGATTCGCCGCCAGGTGGCGCAGAATCTTATAGACCGATTCCACCCGATCCGCTGCCCCCGCCTGGGTTGCGACTTCCTGCACGGAAAGGGGATTGTCGGCGTTGCGAACTACGTTCAGCACGTTCCGCTGCAGGTCCAGAATGGAGGCTGCCGCTTTCTTTCCAGCTTCCACCCCCGGCTGGTGGTAGGCGTTGATGTTCACCAGGGAGGCGTACAGTCCCACCGCTCGCTCATACAGAGCAATCAGGGCTCCCACAATGCGGGGATTCACCTCCGGCACCGTGACGGTGATGGAATCCCGATGGTTTTCGTACAGGGCAGCCTGGGTGCCCTGCAAAAAGCCGTTGAGGAAATCACCCGAGGTGGCGTCGGGTTCCACTTCGATGGAGTCGCCATCCCGGTCTTTCAGCACTTCGATGAAGGTGACGAAGAAGTTGGGCACCCCTTCCCGCAGTTGCTGCACATAGGCGTGCTGGTCGGTGGAACCCTTGTTGCCGTAGACGGCGATGCCCTGGTGGACGACGTTACCATCCAGGTCTTTCTCTTTACCGAGGGACTCCATCACCAGCTGCTGCAGGTAGCGGGAAAACAGCAGCAGACTGTCCTTATAGGGCAGCATCACCATATCCTTCTCGCCCCTGCCGTTGCCGGAGTAGTACCAGGCCAGGGCCAGCAGGGCAGCGGGATTCTGCTTGAGGGCGGGAACGCGGGTGGCGGCGTCCATTTCCTTAGCACCCGCCAGCAGAGCCCGAATGTCGATTCCCAGCAGGGAGGCCGAGAGCAGACCGACGGCAGACATCTCCGAGGTGCGGCCTCCCACCCAGTCGAACATGGGGAACTCCGCCAGCCAGCCTTCCATACGTTCCAGCTCATCCATTTTGCTGCCAATCATAGTGATGGCCACGGCATGGGAGGGGAAGTCCAGCCCCAGTTGCTCGAAGCGGTGCTTTACTTCCAGCATGCCGTTGCGGGTTTCGGGGGTGCCGCCGGATTTGGTGGTGACGATGACCAGAGTGCTCCTGAGTCGATCCCCCAGACGATTCAGCACCCGGTCAATGCCCGCCGGATCGGTGTTGTCGATGAAGTGGATCTGCATGGGGGGCTGATCCGGCGACAGGGCTTCCGCCACAAATTCCGGTCCCAGGGCCGAGCCGCCAATGCCGACGGAGAGAATGTCGGTAAAGCGTTCCGCCTCGGCAGGCTTGACGGTGCCTGCGTGGACCTGGTTTACAAACGCTTCGATGTCGTTCAGAGTCGTGACGATTTCCGATTTCAGTTCTGCCGGAGCCAGGTCCGGGTCCCGCAGCCAATAGTGGCCCACCATACGGTTTTCGTCCGGGTTGGCGATGGCTCCCCCTTCCAGGGCCGCCATGTCCTGAAAGGCTTTGTCGAACCGGGGCTTGAGGGAGTTCACCAGGGCATCATCAAACCCCATGCGGCTGATGTCCAAATAAAGTCCCAGGCCCTCGTGGTAGTAGAGCCAGTCTTCGTACCGTTGCCAGAGCGTTGCGTTGGAACTTTCCCCGGCGGCGGAAGGTTTGTTAGGGGTAGCAACCATGATTGCGTCCTGAATGAAGAGCAGTGAACGACGAAAAATCCGTCTCCAATGTAAATCCTGTGGGGGCGGACGGCGGACGCCCTGCGGGAGGGGAGGTGCGATCGCCGATAATCCGTAACCTGAGTTCGAAATAGGGCCAGGCCCCCAGATTTCCCGGCCATCATCCCCTCCTGGGAGGGGCAGGGGTGGGTTAATCCTGGCAATGGGGAATTCTATCTACGGTAAATGCGGCTCTTACGGTTCCAGAGCTAACCCACCCCGCCCTCCGGGCACCCCGCCGAGGAGGGGATCTCTCCCTGGTGCCCTGGCTCTGCCTGGGCATCCTCGCTTTGCGGCTCTGCCGCTAGTTTTGGGAGGCAGAGCCTCCGAAGAACATTCCATGCAGAGCATTGGCACGAGGGGGAAAGGGCGCACGCCGTGCGCCCCTACGAGACTCTAATAAGGCCACTTCCAGTGGGTGATCTCATCCGGGTCGGTGCCGTGCTCGTGGGAGTAGGTGAGGTACTTGATGATGTTGTTCTTCATCTTTTCCTTCACGTGAGCCGCCGCCGAGCCCAGCTTGGGCACCCGGTCGATGACATCAATGACCAGGTTGAAGCGGTCAATCTGGTTGAGAATGGCCAGCTCCAGGGGAGTGTTAATGTTGCCCTCTTCCTTGTAACCCCGCACATGGATGCGGTCCTGGTTCGAGCGGCGATACACCAGCTTGTGAATCAGCCAGGGATAGCCGTGGAAGTTGAAGATTACCGGCTTGTCCGTGGTGAACAGGGAGTTGAAGTCCCAATCGTTCAGGCCGTGGGGGTGCTCCCCTTCGGACACCAGCTTGAACAGGTCTACCACGTTGATGAAGCGCACCTTCAGGTAGGGGAACTCCTCCCGCAGAATGGCGGTTGCCGCCAGGGATTCCATGGTGGGGATGTCGCCGCAGCAGGCCATCACCACATCGGGGATATCAGGCTCGGTGCCGCAGTCATCGTTGCTGGCCCAATCCCAGATGCCAATGCCCTTAGTGCAGTGCTCAATGGCCTTATCCATGGGCAGGTACTGCAGGTGCTTCTGCTTGTCGGAGACAATGACGTTGATGTAGTCCACGCTGCGGAAGCAGTGGTCGGCCACCGACAATAGACAGTTGGCATCGGGCGGGAAGTAGGCCCGCACCACATCCGGGCTCTTGTTGGTGACCAGGTCGATGTAGCCGGGGTCCTGGTGGCTGAAGCCGTTGTGATCCTGCCGCCACACCAGGGACGACAGCATGATGTTCAGCGACGACACCGACCGCCGCCAGGGCACATGGTTCTTGCAGATATCCAGCCACTTGGCATGCTGGTTAAACATGGAATCCACCACGTGGGCAAAGGCTTCATAGGTGTGGAAGAAGCCGTGGCGTCCGGTGAGCAGGTAGCCCTCCAGCCAACCCTGCAGGGTATGCTCCGACAACATCTCCATCACCCGACCGTCCTGGGACAGTTCGCTGCCGTCCAGGTCTTCGGGGTAGAAGTCGGCCATCCACACTTTCTTGGTGACTTCGTAGACGTTCTGCAGGCGGTTCGACGCGGTTTCATCCGGTCCCATCAGGCGGAAGTTGTTGGGGTTATCCCGCATGATGTCCCGCATGAAGATGCCCAGGGCCCTGGTATTTTCAAACTCCACATTGCCGGGTTTATCCATCTCAATGGCGTAGTCCCGGAAGTCGGGCATCTTCAACGCCCGGCGCAGCAGACCGCCATTGGCATGGGGGTTACTGCCCATGCGGCGAGGTCCAACCGGGTTCAGCTCCTTCAGTTCAGGAATCAGCGTACCGTTTTCGTCAAATAGCTCTTCCGGCTTGTAGCTGAGCATCCACTCTTCCAGGCGGCGCAGGTGCTCGGGGTTGCTGTGCATGCCGCCCATGGGCACCTGGTGCGCCCGCCAGAAGCCTTCCACCTTGTGGCCATCCACTTCTTTAGGTCCCGTCCAGCCCTTGGGAGTGCGCAGCACAATCATCGGCCAGCGGGGACGATAGACGTTGCCGTGAACCCGCGCATCCCGCTGAATTTCCTTGATCTTGAGGATGCATTCCTCCATTACCGAGGCCATTTTCTGGTGCATCTCGGCGGGGTCGCTGCCCTCCACAAAGTAGGGAGTGTAGCCGTAACCCCGGAACAGGGCTTCCAGTTCCTCATGGGAAATCCGCGCCAGGATGGCAGGGTTGGCAATCTTGTAGCCGTTCAGGTTGAGGACGGGGAGCACCGCCCCATCCCGCGCCGGGTTGATGAACTTGTTGGAGTGCCAGGCGGTGGCCAGAGGACCAGTTTCCGCTTCCCCATCCCCCACGACGCAGCAGGTAATCAGGTCGGGGTTGTCCAGAATGGTGCCGTAAGCGTGGCTGACGCTGTAGCCCAGTTCGCCCCCTTCGTGGACGGAGCCGGGGGTTTCAGGAGTAACGTGGCTGCCGATGTGGCCAGGGAAGGAAAACTGCTTGAAGAAGCGCTGCATCCCTTCATAGTCTTCGCTCTTGTCGGGATAGATCTCGCTGTAGGTACCCTCCAGGTAAACCGGACCGAGAACGCCCGGAGCCCCGTGGCCCGGACCGGCCATGAAGATCATGTCCAGGTCGTACTTTTTGATCAACCGATTGCAGTGAATGTAGGTGAAGCTGAGGGCGGGAGAGGCACCCCAGTGGCCCAGCAGGCGGTACTTGATTTGCTCTGGCTTGAGGGGTTCTCTCAGCAGGGGGTTATCCCGCAGGTAAATCATACCTACGGCCAGGTAGTTACAGGCGCGCCAGTAGGCATGAATTTTGCGCAGTTCTTCGTCGGATAGGATTTGGGTTTGGGGAGACGTTGCTACAACCATGGATTGCTGTTTCAACCGTTTACAACTTTTCCAGAAGTACACACAGATCTAAAAACATATGCAGATTTAAGGGTAGTAAAAAACACTTTTTATCCTCAGAACGTCAGTACATGAGCGGTTAATACGGAGGACAACTGCAGATTTCTCAGCAGAAAGTAGATGCCCCTACAACACTGCTTTTGATACTTGGCTTACTTCAGGATTTTACTTTGTGCTTATAAAAGATATCAGCGCAGTCTTAAGCACTGTTTAAGGAATCTCGGGATATATTGTTTCTAGACATTTTGTTACTCTTCGCCATTGTAAATTTCCAGGCGAATTATGACATACTTATTAAAAATGAACTGACAACGTCAATGGATATTACAGATTCCACGAAGGCTTTAATTCAAAAAGCCCAGGCTCTTAAGGCAAATCATGCAGACCCTGCTTCCCAGGCATTCATTGACTTTTATTGTCAGTGATGACGATCAACTGTCTGCGGTTGTGGTTCTCGGCCTTTGCCTGTGGGCTGCTCAATGCCCTGCGCCAGCAGGCTCTGCGGCACACCGAGTTAGCCAACGCTCAAGTCGGTACCCCTGGCACCCAACTCCTCAAGCTTGGCACCCTGATTCGCGTCTGTGTGCGGCGCATCCATCTGGCCTTTCACTCCCCCTTTCCCCGACAAAACCCCTTTCACTGTATTCCTCAGGGGCTTACCGATAAATTAAGCTCCGGCGTATGCCTGCGAAAGTGGATATCTACTTTCGCAGGCACTCCAGTCGCTATTAAGATAATTGAGGCAGATTGGGTGGCTTAACCGAACTGACCACTGACATAGTGCTTGGTCGCTTCCTGCTTGGGCTGGTTAAAGATTTGCTTAGTCGGGCCAAACTCCACCAGGTACCCGGTGCGCTTACCTTCTTCAGTCGCATCGGCGTTGAAAAAGGCTGTATAGTCAGAAACCCGAGCGGCCTGCTGCATGTTATGGGTAACGATGATAATGGTGTATTCCTCAGTCAGCTCGCGAATCAGTTCTTCAATCTTGCGGGTTGAAATCGGGTCCAGGGAGGAGCAGGGCTCATCCATCAGCACGACGTCAGGTTCGGTGGAAATAGCGCGAGCAATACAGAGCCGCTGCTGTTGGCCTCCAGATAGGGAAAGCGCGTTAGATTTGAGCTTGTCTTTCACCTCATCCCATAGAGCAGCCTTTTTAAGGGAACTTTCGACCAGCTCATCCAGGTCGTTATCCAGGCCGATAGCCCGGGAGCCAAAGGCAATGTTGTCATAAATCGACTTGGGAAATGGGTTGGGCTGTTGAAACACCATGCCGATGCGTCGCCGGATCTGCACGGCATCCACACCTTTGTAAAGGTCCTGGTCGTAGTAGGTAATGCGACCTTCCAGATGGAAGCCTTCAATCAGATCATTCAGCCGGTTAAAGCAGCGGATCAGCGTACTCTTACCACAGCCCGATGGCCCAATCAGGGCGGTAACTTTGCGCTCAGGGATGTCCATATTGACATCCCGTACTGCCAGAAAGTCGCCGTAGTAGATATTCAACTGCTCAGCTTTGATGACGGTTTCAACTTCCTGCAAAGCAGGAGCATCTTTATGTAGAACGTTATGTTGCATGGTTCTTAGAGGGAGTAAGGGAAGGGAAAAAAGGGGAAAGGGAAGCGTGTCCGCCAGTGCTAGAACTGATTGGCGAGCCCCCAGGTACAGGGCAGTGCTGCGCCTGGGGAACCTAATAAATTTGTTTGCGGGTGGCCCAGCGGGAGATGATGCTGGTAATCAGCACCAGCCCTACCAGAATCAGCGCTGCTGCCCAGGCCAGGCGCTGCTGGCCATCGTAAGGGACGCCAGCGAAGTTATACACCAGCACCGACAGGGAAGCCGTGGGGCTGAAGAACCCGTCGAACCAGTACTGGGAGAATAGGGCGGTGAAGATCAGAGGAGCCGTTTCTCCGGCGGCTCTGGCTACCGCCAGAGTAAGGCCAGTGGCAATCGCCGGTAGCGCCGCTGGCAGTACCACCCGCAGCACCGCCTGAAACTTCGAAGCGCCCATGCCCACTGCTGCCCAGCGCACCTGCCTGGGCACAATCTGCAAAGATTCATCAGTGGTTCGCACGATAATCGGCAGCATCAGCACCCCCAGGGCAAGACCTCCGGCCACCGCTGAGTAGGTGCCAATGGTAATCACAAATAGACCGTAGATAAATACCCCCATCAAAATGGAAGGTACGCCGCTCAGCACGTTAGTGGCAAAGCGAATCCAGCGGGGCACCCTGCCTCTGCTAAATTCTGACAGGTAAATGGCCGCCAGCACTCCGAAGGGAACGCTTACCAGAGCGCCAATACTAACCATAATCAAGGTACCGACGAGCGCGTTGGCAAAACCGCCCTCATTATCAGCCAGGGGTGGCGGTGGCAGTTCGGTAAACGCGGCCCAGTCCAGGCGAGCAAAGCCTCGAAATATAACATAGACCAGTACCAGAACCAGGGGCACCAACGCCAGCAGGGTAAAGAAACCTGCCACCCCAGTCCAGAACATGCCGAAGTAGTCCTGTCCCTGGGGACGCTCGGCGATGGACTCTCTAGCGTTTTTAGCTCGGGTTTGATAATCAGCAGCAGTCATAACACATTCTTACAGGGGTACACAAAAGGGAGAGCTGTTTGCGGGGGAGTTACTTGTAGAGTTACCTGTAAACGTTGACCCTACGTACAATGAGTTCCGCCAGCACGTTAACAATCAGGGTCAGACCAAACAGCACCAGACCGGCGTACATCAGAGCGGCAATCTGTAAACCGCCCGCTTCTGCAAACTGGTTCGCCAGCAACGAGGAAATCGTGTTAGCCGGAGCCAGAATCGAAAAATTGAGGTCATTAGCGTTGCCAATCAGCATGGTGACGGCCATGGTCTCGCCCATCGCTCGCCCCAGGGCCAGCATTGTGCCGCCGACAATTCCGGAAAAAGCTGCCGGCACCAGCACGCGAAAGATAGCCGTCCAGCGAGTTGCCCCCATGCCCAGGGCCCCCTGGCGCAGGGTGGGTGGCAGAGAAATTAACGAATCCCGAGAAATCGCGGCGATGATAGGCAGAATCATTACCGTCAGAATCAGTGCTGCAGGCAACATGCCTGGCCCAATGTACTCAGTCTGAAATAATGGAATCCAGCCAAAGTTGTTATGCAGCCAGTCGCCGATGGGGCCAAGAAACGGAATCAATACAAAGATGCCCCACAGGCCGTATACCACGCTGGGAATGGCGGCCAGCAGCTCCACCATGAAGGAGAGTACGGTGCGAACTGGCCTGGGTAAAAAGTCTTCGCTCAGGAAGATAGCTGTGCCGACGCCAATGGGTACCGCCAGCAGCAGGGCAATGAAGGAGCTCACTAAGGTACCGTAGATCATCGGCAAGGCCCCGTAGTCATCTTCCACAGGGTTCCAGTCACTGGTGGTCAAGAACGACAACCCGTAGCGCTGAATGGCAGGAATGGCATCAATGCCGATCTCGATACCGATGAAAATGAGTAATGCAGCGACCGCGAAAGCGAAGATGCGGGTCAGCCAGACGAAGCCTTCATTAGCCAGCTGACTCTGGCGAGATCGCGGTTCAATCCGTCTGTTCCGTCTGTCGTCTGTGTTTGCGGTTGATGATGCCATAGAAAACCTTTCCAAAATAAACTATCGACTCTCCAGTTAGCCCAGAGTGCAGTTAGCGAAACCAGAAAAAAACTTTGTCGAAGATAAGAAATTCAGTTAAAACAGAGCCACGTTCTACGCAGGTAGTAGTTTTACCAGTAATTTTACTAATAACCGTAAAGCCTACTCGATGAAATACAAGGGCAAATGCAAAAATATTTTCCATAAAGTGATCGTTAGACCTGTTCAAATGCTGGAGCAAAAACGATTGGTTATATCTTTAGCAAAAAAGATCAGTTTGAGGTTAATTGGAGTTTAAGGAACGCAAAAATATGACTGAAATCCCTCTGGCGACTTAGGATAATTTGGCTAATTCTGCTTGAGATTCACCGTGAATAATTCCTGAAACCCCACCAATTCAAGGCTTTTAATTACAAAGCAATCTATTTCCAGCTCCCTATTTCAGGGTGGGCTTCATCATGGAAAATTCTCTCGCTCTTGATAGATGGTATCGCTTGATTCACAGGTTAGCTTAGCCGTGAATGCATAAATTTTATATGCATTTTTCATGCTTTTAAGCGCTCCTTTAGACTTTCAAAGCATTTTTGAATCTTCAGGTGTGTCGACTGAATGGTCCAGCATCTAAGCAATGGTTTCTCGTTAGGAATGACTGCTTGAGTTGAGGCCCGGACTGGAAAATTTGTTTCTGTAGTAAAATCTTAATTCTGATTATGCTGACCCTCAAAGATAAGATCCGGAAGCGTATTTGGCCTACCCTGGCCGTTATCCTTGCCCTCGGTGGCGTAGCTTGCGGCGGTTCCGACCAGACCGCTACCGACACCGAACCCACGACTAATGGTGAGGATACTGAACAGGCTGCTGTCGATGGTGATGCTACCGAAGAATTTGATGTTCGCCTCAGCGGTGCTGGTGCGTCCTTCCCGGCTCCCCTGTATCAGCGGTGGTTTAGCGCCATCAACGAAGAGTATCCTGGTCTGGAGGTAAGCTACCAGTCGGTCGGTAGCGGCGCTGGTGTTGAGCAGTATCTCTCCGGCACTGTTGACTTTGGCGCGAGCGACGCCCCCCTGACTGATGAGGAACGTGAGGAGTTTGCTGACGAGTATGGCAGTGACCCCCTTCAGTTCCCGATGGTCGGTGGTTCGGTGGTGTTTGCCTACAACCTGGAAGGCGTCGATAACCTGGAACTGCCCCGCGAGGCTTACTGCGGCATCGTTACCGGCGACATTACCAGCTGGAACGACCCTATCCTCACCGAGGCCAACCCCGACATCGACCTGCCCGACCAGGAGATTAACTGGGTACACCGTTCCGATGGGAGTGGTACGACCTTCATCTTTACGAACCACATTGATTCTGCTTGCCCAGATTGGGAAGCAGGGGCTGCTAAGAGTGTGGACTGGCCCGCGGGTACTGGTGGTAAGGGTAACGAAGGTGTTACCGCCCAGGTAGACCAGACCGACGGGGCCATCGGCTACGTAGAGTATGCCTACGCCAATGAGAACGATATCCCCATGGCCGCCCTGGAAAATGCTTCGGGCAACTTAATTGAACCGACTCCCGAAGCGGCTGCCCGAGTGTTTGAAGGGGCTGAAATCCCCGAAGATTTCGCTCTGTTAGTTCCCGACCCCGAGGGTGAAGAAGCTTACCCCATCGCTGGGTTAACCTGGTTGCTAGTTTATCCTGAATACGATGACCCCGAAGTTGCCGATGCCATAGAGCAAGTCATTAGCTGGTCGCTGGAAAATGGCGACGACGCCGCTATCGAGTTGGGTTATGTTCCCCTGGCAGAAGATGTTGCAGAAGAGGTGATTGCCACTATGGACGAGGAAGTTGACACCGCACAGGCCAGCGATTAGGAGTTGCAGTCGGTGTTTGTCAAAAACACTGGATTGAACAACTGATACCAGATCCAAATTCAATACCCCCCTGTTCAGAGCGGGTGTCTCGCAGGGGCATGGGCGTAGCCAGGCCAGAGGCTTTACGGTCGCTTGCCCTGACAAATCGGGGGTATTCAGACCGGATGCGGGATGCAATACCTCCAGGCAGAGGTTGGGTGAAACGCAGTGGAATCTAGCAAGACCGAATTCTTTGGGTTCCACTAGCGTTCCATCCAATTTCTGTGGTAGCTGTCTTTGTAGCGGTATTCAGACCACCCTTGATTTATTCTCTCAGACAGACGTTTTTCCCTAACTGATTGCATCAGTGTCACTGACTTAAGCAAAATTATGCGGCTAACTCAGCATTTTCTATGCCTGTCATAATCACTGCCATTAACATCAAGCATAATTTCTAAGCCCAGATATGCTTGTTGCCGCAAATGGCACATGAATGTTCCTCATCTGCTATTGATTCAGTCCTTGGAGCAACCCGCTCAAGGAGACCGATACTACTAAAGATCTTTCACCTTTTATAGTGAAAGACCTTGTCATCTATATTGCCTTTAGGCAGGGCCATTGTTCAACGATCCGCCCAACAATAACCGAAATCTAGATTGCCTAAACCCAGTTACCCACCAGGATTAAGGGAGCCCATTTACCAGGGGTAACGCTTGAACTACCGCTTAAAACTTTAATTTGAGCCTGTTGCAGGGCTTGAGCTTTGTTTAAGTTTGGATCTTGCAAAAACTCATAAAAATATTGGGAAATTTCAGATGTGGTTTGGTCATCTACTAGCCACAGGGTTGCGATCGCACTCCTTGCCCCAGCTCGAATGGCTACCCCAGCCAAACCCAATGTTGCCCGATCATCTCCGGCGGCAGTTTCGCAGGCTGTCAGAACAACCAGATCAATTTTCTGATCACCCGGGGTAGTGGCCCGGATGAACGACTCCAGCTGTCCAAAGGTGACCTTCTCTCCTTGACCGGTAACAATAAAGTTTTCCTCGGGGTCAGGACTAAACCGTCCATGGGTTGCAAAGTGAAGGATTGGATAGCTACCTGTCTCTAAGGCTTGCTCCAGCTGAATCTTGCTAAAGTCCTCATCCAGAAATACTTTACTCTCCGGCAGGGCCGACTGAACGGCTGATACTTCGTTGGTTACGGCAGGTAAAGGGCGAAAGATTTCTGTCCCTACCTCAACAGCCTGGCTACTGCCTAATGCCAATGCCCGTAATGGATCAGGACGTTGTGTTTCTGGAGCTGTCAGGGTCAAAGCTGGGGTGGTTGCCACTGCATATTTTTCAATTAAAAACTGTTTGCCATCGTGAAGCGCCGCCATGGGTATCCTACGCAGGAATCCATCATGGATAAAGACCAGAGTGTTGATGTTTGCAGCTTCCAGAGCTGGCTCAAAAGGTTGCATGAGAAGCTCATAAAGCTGGTTTGCAATGGCCATGGTTGTCCCATCATCATCTTCGACATAAAAGGCCTCTAAACCCAGGCGAAACTGGTTTACCGTTTCCTGTAATTGTTGACTATCATCAATCCAAAAAAGCTGAGGTGGCTGGTCTGGCAGATTTGCAATTAAAGCTGTACGCTCCTTCAGGATGACCGAGCTAATCATCGCCGTGTTGGTACTCTGGGCCAGCAAATCGACCCGAGCCTGGGCAACGGGTTCCAGAATGCAGTCATTGCCAAAGTAGTTTTGTAGTTCTGCCAGGCGTAAGGAATCAGCCGTTAGCAAGGCGGCTTCGATGGGATTTGAATTATTCCCGAAAGGTTGGATGGGAAGTTGCTTATTTGCTGAAAAGTTGTTGGCTGTGACTGAAGCGAGTTGTAGTTCAATCAGCTCACGATAGATAGGTTCAACGGTGTCTCGAAAGTCGAACTGCACATCCTGGTCTGCTACCAGAATTTCGGTACGAATGGTTTCTAATGTCGCTACAGCCTGCTCATAGGCAGCCAGAGCCTTATCGGACCGGCCCTGCTGGCGATTAATACGTCCCTCCTGCCACTGCCACAGGTAAAGACTATCGGCAGATGCTAAACCCTCTGTAGCAGCTTGCTGGGCTCGTTGAGTTAAAGCCATTGCGGTCGTCAGGTCACCCTGGCATTCGTACAGATGGCCCAATTCTCCCAGGGCAAACGACTTTGCTCGTTGATCTGCGATCTGCTCCGCTATGGTCACTCCTGTTTCCAGCCAAACCCGAGCCTGGGTCTCGCTACCTTCAACCACACATTGAAAGGTTGAATTGAAGGGTTGGTAAGACTTTGCCAGGGTGATTGCGCCATAGGCAATTTCTCTGTTGGGAGGGAGTTGCTCAAGTAGTTCTGCAATTCGCTGTTGGCTATCAGCTACAGCCCGTTGATTTTCCTGGCGGCGATAAATTTGCAGGAGGTTAAGTTGAGTCTGTAATTCGGCCCTTAAATCATTCTGTCGTTGAGCCAGGCTAAGGGCGTTGTTCAGATTCTGTAGAGCCTGAGTGTCATAGTTCTGGGCGCTGGTGAAAAATTCTCTAGCCTGGATATTGTCCGGAGCTATTCGAATCAGGTCGTCACCCCGCCGCTTTTCAACTTGAGCTTGGCGGCTGTAAATGCTGCCCAGGCTATTCAGCATAGGAATTTCAAACTGCAAATGGTTGGCCTCTTTGGCAAGGTCCAGTCCCTGCTGTAAAAAGGTCTTGGCAGCATCGTAGTCTCCCCGCAGGCGATAGGCCTCTCCCAGGCTACCAAGGGCCGCGACCTTACCCAGGGAATCGTTTGTAGCAGTGGCGATGGGTAGGGCTGTTCCGGATTCGCAGTCGGCTGGATCTGTATCAGATTTGGGCAGACAGAGCAGGGCTATGGCCCGTCGGTATTGCCCCATGCTCAGATAGACCTGGGCCTGTTCAGTCAGCATACGACCAACTTGGGATGTATCTCCTCCCTGGCGGTAGATGGCGGCGGCAGCCTCCCAGGAGTTGATAGCTTCGGGGGAGAAGCCAATCTGATGGTAAGCTCGAGCCAGGTTCTGGTTAATTAAGGCTCGTTCAGCAGGGGCTTCGGGGGGGTAGGCCTCTAGAGCCTGGTTCCAGGTGGCAATTGCAGTGGAGTAATCTCCCTGCTGGTAGGCGTCGACACCGTCCTGGACGAGTTGTGCAGGAGATTTGTCCTGGGCAATGGCGGAATTAGAGAGCCAGGGGCAGGAGGGGTGGCTTAGGAGGAAAGCCACCACCAAGCCGAGGAGAAACAATATCCTGAGGGAGTTTTGAAGTAGGAGACGACGCCATGCACGCTGCATTGGAGGACTTTTCCTTTTTATGCAAACTGAGACAGGGAAAAAGCTAATGCTGACTGGTAGTCTAATTACTAGCTATTACTACCTAGCGTATCAGCACTGACTAAGAGTAGAGGTTGTCGCAGGATACTTTTCATTAAGGGATTTTGAGCAAGGTCCCCCACCCCAATTTCTCTATAATTATTAATTATTGCGCGAAGAATTCAATGCCTGAATAGTTCTCAATTTTTCAGGCTTCTCAAGTTTTGCGACTGGCTTTGAAATGTAGATGAGGGATTTGAAGCACTGTTTTTCAGCCCTGCCGGTTCGGAGAACATATTTAGTCGAGTAACGGGCAGTAATCCATCCAATATTTTGGGAGTGCTTGGTACGACTGGCGAGGCCACTGCCAAGCTGTACTTCATAAATCCGAATGGCATTGTCTTTGGCCCCAACTCTAGCTGGGCAGTTAGGGGTTCATTTACGGCAACCACTGCCAATGCTATTGAATTGGGTGAACGTTAGCGTTTGTGGAGCTTTGCGCAGATTGGTGGGCCGATAACGCATCCTACGCCTTCAGCGAGAGTTTTCAACATCTGAATGACTATGAACTCCAGATAGAGTTGTATGATTTGTAAAAGGTAAAAGTGGGCCATGTTAAGAAGTCAGAATTGACTCTTGGGAGAGGATAATCGATAGTTTGACGAGCTAGAGATGGGTTCCTTCTTTTCGTAGCCCTTGTCTGTGTTAACTATTGCTTCCCTTAATGCCAGATAGCTCATTTCAATGGTGAAGTTACTTTATTTTTTTGTGGTGGGTGCCATCTTTTGGATTGGGCCTGTTTTTTCTCCTGCTTTAGCCCAGACTGAAACACCTCAACCCAACCGACCCTTCCCCGACCCGACCGATCCGACCCGTCCTGCTCCCCTCGATCCCCCCATTCCTGAACCGGCACCTCAGGATCCATCTTTGCAGCTACCGGAAGAACCTGCGGAGGAAATTGAGCCTCCGGATGAGATTCCTGGCGGGGAGGATATTGTTTTTGAGGTTGACCGTATTGAAGTCTTGGGAAATACGGTTCTAGAAACAGAAATTGCCGAGTTGGTAAGACCTTTAGAAGGTCAACAACTCTCTCTTAACGAACTCTTAGACTTACGTACCCAGATTACCAATCTGTACATCCAGAATGGCTACGTGACCTCTGGAGCTTTTTTGCCCAACAATCAGGATTTGACCGATGGGGTCGTGCAAATTCAGGTGATTGAGGGAGGGATCGAGAGAATCCAAATTAATGGGTTGAGTCGTTTAAGGGAGGGGTACATTCGAGATCGCATCACCTTCGTCACCGACTCTCCCCTCCAGGTTGATCGCTTACAGGATGCCATTCGCCTTTTACAGATTGACCCCTTGTTGGAGCGGATTAACGCAGAACTCACCGCCGGTAGCCGTCCGGGACAGAACATTTTAATTGTGGATGTTGTTGAAGCCGATCCATTCACCATGGCTTTTACCGTCAATAATTCTCGTGCTCCCAGCATTGGCTCTGTACAGGGGGCAGCCCTGGCATTTCACGGAAATGTACTGGGTTTTGGTGACTTTGCCAGCCTGCGATATGAGTTTACTGAAGGGTTAGATCTCTATGAAGTGCGCTACGGCTTTCCGCTCAATGCCTATGATGGTACCCTCCAGGTGCGTTACGAAAATGCCGATAGCACCATCGTGACCCCTCAATTTGTGGATGCTGGCATCCGCAGCGAAAGTGAGACCTTCTCCATCAGCTATCGTCAACCTCTGACCCGGTCTATCAATCAGGAGTTTGCCCTGGGCTTAGCCTTTGACCTGCGGGAAAGCCGCAGCTTTATTCTGAATGACATCCCTTTCTCCTTTTCCATCGGCCCTGAAAATGGAGTTTCAAAGGTAAGCGCCCTGCGGTTTTCTCAGGAATGGCTAAACCGGGATATCAACAGTGTGGTGGCGCTGCGATCGCAGTTCAGTCTGGGGCTGGATATCTTTAACGCCACGGTCAACGACACCGGCACCGATGGGCAGTTTTTCTCCTGGTTGGGGCAATTCCAATGGGTCGAGCAATTTCCGCCGGGGCTACTTCTGGTAACCCAACTCAATTCCCAACTTACCCCTGATTCTCTGCTACCCCTGGAAAAATTTAGTGTGGGCGGCGTTGACACCGTGCGGGGGTATGCCCAAAACCAGCTAGTAACAGATAATGCAGTTGTCGGGACGGTAGAACTGCGGGTGCCCCTATCTGCCATTCCCAATGAATTACAGCTCATTCCGTTCCTGGATGCCGGTACCGGCTGGAACAACAACACAGAGAATCCTGATCCATCTGTTTTAGTCGGTACGGGGCTGGGGCTTCAGTGGCAGCCCAATCCCGATGCTAATTTCCGCCTGACCTACGGGGTGCCCCTGGTTAACATACCTGATCGAGGTAACTCCTGGCAGGAAAACGGGATCTATTTTTCCTTCACGGTCCAGCCATTTTAAGGAATTGGCTCCAAAACCATTGCCGAAAAGTGCAATCTTTTTGGCTCTAAAGTGTCATCGCTTTCTCTCAAATCTCTGCTGGAGTGGTTGATAGAATCCTTATGCTCAATAGCAACAACGGTTCCAGATCAAGCCTGGCAGGTTCTACGGAATTTGTCCGCTGGGCCGGAATAAGGGTTAGTAGTGATTTCTTTGGCAGGACCGGTAGGGGAGGATGTGGATTGGCTGAGCTAACTAACCCTTCATTTAATGCGGAGCAACTGTTGTGCCAGTGGCAGCAGAACCAGGCTGAATGGCTCGACCAGGAAGCGGAGACCATTCGCAATGGGCTGCTGCAAGACCTGTTTGCGGTCAGACGCAAGCTAGAACTTCTGGATGGCCAGGCCACAGACTGCCTGGTTGATTTTGAACACCTGTACCACTCCCTCAAACACCTTGCGGATCGGCTCAGTTCTCCCTATATCCACGATTCATTCCCTCTGGCAATTCAGCATACTGTATCTATCTGGGACAAAACGCTACCGTTAAAGCTCTATTTACCAGTCCACTGGCCCGAGGAACCTGTCGTAGTCACATCCCTGGTACTGTCGATTCTGGATAAGGTATTGCATAGTTTAGAAGCCACACCTCCTGCTCCTCAACATTGCCTGATTTATCTGGCAGAAGCCACAGAGGGTAAGCAGCTGATCCTACAGGCCAACCATTGCAACGCTATCCCCCCCTTATTGACTGAACTATGTCAGTCCGATGAATGGCTTTTTCGTCTGCATACGTTCCAGATTGTTACTGGAGGTAAAACGATCTGCTTAGCAGGAGGCAGTTCCCTGAAGGTGCAGTTGACCTGGTAAATCATTTTGTCTTTCGTTTGGTTGATTGTTGTTTCGCTAAGACTCAATAACCGATGACTACTCCAACTCCCCGTCAGCAGTTTCTCGTCGTTGATGACCACGAAGCCATCCTGGGTGGCACCGTGAATGCGTTGCAAAAGGCCTATCCTGAAGCAGATATGCGCACAGCCCGCACCACTCAAGAAACCCTTGAGTTTTTAGCCACCGGAATACCTACTTTGATCGTTATGGATCTATCGATTCCCGAAAAGGTTGGTGGACCATCGTTAACTGACAACGGCATAGATTTGTTGAGATCTTTGATGCAACAATATCCTATCCTCAACTTTGTGGTTCAGAGTGGCCATGTAAAAGCCCTGGTACGCCTCAAGCCCTACATTGATGCCCACCAGGGAGGCTTTACCATTGTCGATAAGAGCTTGCCTCTACAGGAAATGTTGACCAAAGTAGATTGGGCACTGCAGGGGATCATCTACACTCCCCGGGATATGCGCACCGGCATTGAACTGAAGCCAGAATGGCTACAGGTGCTGAAACTTGCCTTTCAAGAGGGGTTGCAGGATAAAGCCATCGCCGAGCAGATCAATGTCTCAGAGCGCACCGTGCGTCACTACTGGAGCAAAATACAGGATGTCCTGGGGGTCTATCCAGACCCGGGTAAGAATATTCGCATTCAAACGGAAATTCGGGCTCGCGAAGAAGGGGTTATTGATTAGGGATGCGCCATAATGAGACGGTTGAGAGACATGGGGCAAATCTGGCATCGGGGACAGCCTGACCCGCCATTGGAGTGGCACCCGATCCTGCCGGGCCTGTTGGTCCTCAGTATCCTGGTTGGGGCCAGATTGCTGGGACTGTTGCAGGGCCTGGAGTGGAAGATGCTCGATACCCTGCTGCGGTGGAGACCGGCTGAAGCCACCGACGAACGAGTTTTAATTGTCGGCATTAATGAGGAGGATATCCAACGCCTGGGTACCTATCCAGTGCCGGATGGAGTTCTGGCGGACACATTGAAGGCGTTGAATACCCACCAACCCCGCGCCATCGGTATTGATATTTTTCGGGACCATCCGGTAGAACCGGGACATGCAGCCCTGATGGAAACCCTGGCGACGATGCCTAATGTTGTGGCGGTTGAAAATGTAGGTAGCAACCCACCCGTTGCCCCACCAGACTACCTTCCCTCAGAACAGGTGGGGTTCGTCGATTTGCCGCTGGATGATGACGGGTTTGTGCGTCGAATTCTGCTGGGAACTCATGGAGCCGATAGAGGGTTTCGTTTTGCCTTTTCGCTACGACTGGCAGAAATATACCTTGCACAAGAGGGCTTGACCCTGACGAATGGCAGTCGTGACCCCATGGCAATGCAGTTTGGGGATACAGAACTGCGACGGGTTCATCCCAATACAGGAGGTTTTGTCAACGCAGATGCGTCAGGTAATCAGATGCTGCTCAATCCCCGCAGCGGGCGCATCCCTTTCCGAATTGTTTCACTACAGCAGGTGCTGACTGGCGACGTGAATCCCGCCTGGATTGAAAACGCCATTGTTATTATCGGCGTTACCGCCATCAGCGCCAAAGATTTGATCAACTCGGCGTCCATTGCCTCGAATAATCCAGGTATGGTTTATGGAGCGGAATTCCACGCCCACGCCACCAGCCAGATCGTGAGTGCGGTGATAGACGACCGACCGCTGCTCCAGGTGTGGCCCGACAGGGTGGAGTACCTCTGGATCATCCTTTGGGGTACCGTTGCCATAGGGCTGATTCGATGGATCGCCTCACCCTCAAGGTATTTGCTCATTTTGGGCCTGATCAGCTTTGGTCTATTTAGTCTGAGCTTTCTACTGTTATGGCAATGGGGCTGGTGGATTCCTCTAGTTCCGACGCTTTTGGTTTTTACCCTGAATGGATTGGTGCTGCCAGGATTTTATTTGTATGACCAGACTCTGCGATCGCGCATTGCCGAACGGCAGCGGGTGATCGAAGAACGGCAGCGGGTGATTGAGCAAACCTACAATGCCATCCATAACGGCCCTCTACAAACCCTGGCGTTGCTGCTCCGAGATGCCGGACAAGAAATCACCTGGGCAGAGGCATTGCCGAAACTACATTCCATGAATCAGGAACTGCGCACTATTTATGAAAACTTACTAACCTCTCCTCTTTCGCCAGACGATTTGGCATCCAATGTCGACCAGCCTGTAACCGCAACCTTGATTCCCCTACACGAAAAGTTGTGTGAAATTTATACGGCCACCCTGCAGCGAGATTTTCCGGGGTTTGAATCGATTAGCCTGAAGTTAGTAAATTTCGAACCATTTAAAGCTGTAGATTTAGATCCAGATGTTTACCTGGCCTTATGCCGTTTTTTTGAAGAAGCTCTATGCAACGTTGGAAAACATGCCATAAATCCTACAAAGTTAACAATCAGTTGCGGTGTTGATAATTCTGAAAATCTGATTCAAGTCATCGACAATGGCGAATTCAGTCCTGGAAGCGACCAAAGTTCTACTTTAAAGACAAAACCTGGTTCTAAAGTTGGGGGCCGGGGCACCCGTCAGGCAGAGCAAATAGCCCGTCGTCTTGGCGGTATCTTTCAACGTAACTCGACAGTTTCCGGGACTTCCTGTGAACTCCGCTGGCCGGTGTCCCCTAGCTAACCACGGCAACCTTAAACCTATGACTTTCAAGACTGCCCGAGTTGGCATCTGCATTGACTGAAAGTGATAATTATATTTTCCTAAATATTGGGATAATTAACTGCCCTGTTCCTGTAGGGTCAGGATATATCAACTCCGGTGAATCTTCCATACATCTAAACCTCATGGAAACTTTTTATGTTTAGACATAGATTCGGTTTAACTCATTTGAGGAACTAAACCATGAAACGGTTTTCAGGGATGCAAAAGCTACGTCTTACCCTTGCCATTGTTGCTACTGGTAGTTTTGTCGCTACCCTACTTTGTACCACCACCTACGGCTTCAGTCAGAGTCGGGTTCCTGCTCTGACAAGTCTTCAAGGAGACTATTTGGTCCAAGAATTTCAAAAGAATGAATTCGAGCCTCCTCCCGACAATGGTATCCCCGAACAGTTAACGGGAGGTGGGACTCGAGCTTACCAGCCACCTCCCTACTCGAGAGGTCCGCGCCGAACAACGGTGGGTGGTACCCGAGGGGGGTGTGACGGATCGGAGCCTATCAACCTCACGGCTCTGGCTCCCCAGGGGCATATTGGGCAAACGATTTCCCCTCGCCCAACCTTTGTGTGGTATGTGCCCGATGGAGAACCTTACCCAATGCAGTTGCAGTTGTATCGCTACACTTCCGATGAGGGTGATGAACTCGAGCGGGTGAAGTTCTTCGATTTTGAGCAAAGTCAACCGGGCTTTATGACCTTTACCCTGCCAGACGATGAACCACCCCTGGCTGTAGGAGAAACCTACCGCTGGAAGGTGATTCTCTTCTGCAATCCGGGGCGGCCTTCCCAGGTGAGCCTGGATGAGGCCGACCTGATGGTGGTTGAGCCCCCAGTCGGGTTAGATGTCACCATGACTGGTGATCCGGTGGCGATGGCAGAGGGCTATGCAGCGGCTGGGCTCTGGTACGATGCGATCGCAGCCCTCTCTCAGGAACCCGTTTCCCCCGCTGCCGCTGACTACCGCAGCAAGATTTTGGAAAGCCTGGCTGAACTGGAAGCAGATAACCCGGATGACTCATGGTCTTTGTTTAGCGAACGGCTGCGCTATATTGCAGAGCACTAGCACCAGGTCCCGATGGATAGACGACAGCCATGGCCACAACCGTTCAAAAAAAAGCTTCCAGGACTATCTGGTTTATGACGATGGTTCTGATACTCGACACGACCTGGTCGATGGGGAACTGACAGCATAGAAACCCAACTCACCCTCTGCACCCCGGAGCATCAGTTCTATGACTCCGTTGAATTCCAGGGCGATGATTTGATTCAATCCCCGACGTTCCCGAAACTGCAGCTCTCAGCCGCTCAACTGTTTAATCGCACTCCCGGTTAAGCCCTAACCCTGTGCATCAGATCTCTTCACGCTCACGGCTCAGCACCAGCCGACCGTCAGGTAGCTGGTAAACCCCGTCGGGTTCCTGCAAATTACCTCCCGCAGGGTGCATCCGCGACAGCGATGCACCATCAGCTTCAACTTTAACCGTAGTAAATGGGGTATCTGTGGTCGTAGATTTGACCCACCCCGCCCTCCGGGCACCCCTCCCAGGAGGGGAAGTTGCTCAGCATATCCCTATAGCTGGGTGTGGCCAGGCTGAGCCCAGACCGCTAGGGCAAAACCAGATACCAGAACAGTAAGACGACTGAGGCACCGCATAGTAGAAATATGGGAAGTAGTAAAAGGGATTTAATTTGAGAAAAACTTACCACAGGTGACGGGAATTAGCAGCTCATCCAGGCACACTTAATACTTTGCTAAGGGGAAAGCAACAGTGAGTACAAGGGATGCAAGGTACAAGGTCTCAGGTACAGGGGTTTTCTTAAACCTTATACCCTGTACCCAACCTCACTTCATTGCCAACCATCAAGCATCGTTACAACCGCAATCGTAGCCAGAATAAGCACACCAACCCTCCAGAAAAAAGCCCAAATCCATTGATAAATCCAATAAGCTGGTGCGGCAGCTCCAAATAGAGCTGCCAGAACCGCCAGTACCGTGCAAATAAACATGCTGATAAAGAGTGCCTTGGTCAGAGCGCCCAACAGCCTTAGCAGCATGTCGTAACGAGAAACCGGACGACGCATGGGTTACACCTCCTGATAAAGCAACCTGCTGTAACGGGCCTGCTGATCAACCGCTACCAACCAGGTATTGCCCTGGCGCATAACCGGTCTGACCAGAGTTCCCTCGGCAATGAAGGAGTTGTCGATCGAGCGGGCGGCCCACTCAGTAGAGAGATAGTGCAATCTGCCGCCTTTGCCCGGCAAAACATCGCTGGTAACATAGGCAACGTGGCTGACTGAGTCAGTCAAAAATTGCTCGTCATCAGGAACAAGTGATGTAGGATAAGTGAGGTTTCCACGGTTAGTGGTGAAGGGAAGGGTAATCATGTCAACGCTCCTAAGCCTTTAGAAGGTTTGCATTGCCCCAGCGAACTGGGCCATGTCTCTATCTTCTTGAATGGGTCAGAACCCTGCTGGAGATTTGTCCGTTGACGTTTTGCAAAACTGAGGTGATATAAAATACAGTAACCTGTCAGCTTTGCAAGTTTTTGCAAGTTTAGGCAATTAATCGTCAGTTTTTAGACCTTAAAATGTCTGCTCCCTGTCTGATTTCGGCAAAGAAGTTGAGGAAAAAATGCTGAACAATCAGAGTCAACGCATCTACCAGATTTTATGGAGCATGACATCGAGACAATTCTTAAAGCATTCAACCAGCATTTACTCACCTATGAAAAACCCTTACTGACAGAATCTCAAAGAACCGTACTGGCCTGGTGCCTGGGTCATTCAAACGGCAGCTATCAAGACATCGCGACAGCCAGCGGCTACAGTGCCAATTCCCTACGAGATGCCGGTTCTAAACTGTTTGCAACCATTGAAGCTGTGCTCGGCAAACGGGTCAAAAAAAGCACCTGTGGTCGGGTTGTTCAGGAATGGTACCGGCAAAAAGTTCTTGTAGAGAACACCAAGCTGCTGGGTCGAGAGCAAGATCTGCAGACCTTGCTGAATGCCATTACGGTAGAAGGTCGGCGACTGGTGTGCATTTCTGGGCCTCCTCGCATTGGTAAAACCTATCTGGTCCGACACCTGAAACAGCAGCTTCTGGATCTCAAGGCATTCGTTACCTCTGTTGAGAGCCATTGCACCCAGTTACCCACCGTAGAAGCCGTGAATCAGCATATCCTGGCATCTCTGGAGAACGGCTATCCCACTACTGCGCCCCATGCTGACGACCCCATCTGGCAAGAGGCCATGGACGACTTAACCCCGAGGGAGCGGGAACTTATGGGATGGTTATTGTTGCACCCTGACGCCACTGTGACCTGGGACGACGATGGACTATGGTTGAATGGCCAGCTATGCCGCTCCCTGGAAGCAGCTTTGCAGGCCCTGCGTAAAACAGGATATGCTGGCCATTGGGGCAGGCCAGGAGGTCTATCGCTGGTGGTTGGGTACCTCTGAATCCAGACCCTCCTGGTTTGTGAAACAGGTTGCCGCCGCGAGTGGCTCCCCCTTCAATCAGGTCGGCAAAATCTCCCTGCATCAGCGCATCAATCGTCATAACCGATGACCCACGGCCCAGCGTGTTGCCTCGCATAATTTGCGCCCTGGTCTCAATTACAACAGTATTCATTGCCATCAGGGCTGTTGCTGTACCTGCAAACCAGACCCTGAACCGTAAAATCTTAGTTACCCTCAAGCCAACAAATGCTGCCATATCGACCAGAGAATCAAAATTTTCTGAAATAGACCTGTTGGGGAATAAGAAAATATCTGAGAAGATAAGGACGATGTGTACTGACTAGGGCCGTGCTCAACATCGACCGTGTGCTTCGCCAAGATCGCTTGCTCCGGGCGTTAACGGGTTTGAACC
>Ga0208218_1000063_pt1 | contig 65238 bp, 56 predicted proteins | sample HotLakmasection3_FD_184726 | JGI IMG/M metagenome (GOLD analysis project Ga0208218, IMG submission 184726) | Hypersaline microbial mat communities from Hot Lake, Washington, USA - Section #3 (SPAdes) | ecosystem: Environmental > Aquatic > Non-marine Saline and Alkaline > Hypersaline > Microbial... | reverse complement strand
CACCGTCGAAAATATTGCCCTGGGTCTGGAGGCGAGGGGGATGGCACCCCTGCAGCGGCTGCAGCTGGCCTGCACCCTGGCGGAAACCGTGGGCCTGGCGGATGCTGCCCATCTCTACCCCACCCAGCTCAGCGGCGGTATGCAGCAGCGGGTTAACCTGGCCCGTGCCTTTGCCGTCAATCCCCGCCTGCTGCTGCTGGATGAACCCTTCAGTTCTCTGGATATGGGCACCCGTCGCCAGCTACAGCAGTTGGTGATGGCCTGGGTGCAGCAGCATCAAACTACGGCGGTGCTGGTGACTCACGACCTCTCAGAAGCCGTCACCCTGGTCGATGAGCTGCTGGTGTTGTCGGCCCGCCCGGCCCGCCTCGTCTACCGCTGGCGCAACGAACGATCTCCCCAGGTTCGCGACCCGGCCTACGTTTACCGCACCCTGTCAGCTCTGCAAACCATCCCCGAAATTGCCGCCAGTTTTGGGTTAGAAAATCCCTTCCCAACATCCCAGGAGGTTCGTCCCCATGACCGTTAACCGCCGTCGCTTTTTGCAGTTCATAAGCGCCAGCACCGGCCTGGCTATTGCCGCCGGATGTGGCCAGCGGTCGGTCACTCCCGACCTATCGTCCCTGGGCATCGGGGGGTCGCCCATTCTGATCATGCTGCCCCTGGCCTACCTGATGGAAAATAGCTCATTGCCCGAGGTGGTACCCGATATCCAGTTCGTTCCCATTCAGAACCACGAGCAAATGAAGGCCCTGCTCACGTCGGAACAGGCCCAGCTTGCCCCCAACCCCACCCTGCTTTCTGCCGGGCTGTATCAGCAGGAGCTACCGATTAAGTTATTGAATGTCATGATCTGGGGCAATATCTTTGTCCTTTCCCCCGACCCCAGCATCGCCGACTGGGAAGATCTGCGGGGCAAAACGGTGCTGATTCCTTTCAAGGGCAGTATGCCGGAGATGATCTTCCGCTTTCTGGCCTCCCAATCGGGGCTGCAGCCAGACCAGGATGTCACCATTCAGTCTACCCAGGATTTTCAATCCACGGCCCAACTGCTGATTTCCGGCCAGGGGGATGCCGGTGTTTTCGCCGAACCCCAGGCCAGTAGCGTGGTCGCCAAAGCCCGACAGCAGAAACTCAATATGGTCTACAACCTGGACTTTAAGGCCGCCTGGGGGCAGGTGACAGGGCAACCGCCACGCTTTCCCCAGGCGGGCATTTCTATCCTTAGCCGGTTACAGAATGACCACCCTGACGTGGTGGAGGTAATCCAGACGGAACTGCGCAACTCCCTCGACTGGATTGACCAGAACCCGACTGCCGCGGCTGAACTGGGGGCAAAATATATGGAAATTCCCCCGGCAGTGATTGAACAATCGTTGCAGAACAACCGGTTTGAATATGTCCCCGCCGTTGAGGCCCGACCCGAGCTAGAGGAGTTTTATCAAGCTCTGATGCAGGTGAACCCCAAGCTGCTGGGGGGGCAACTCCCGAATGCAGAATTTTACGCGGGGGGATGACGGTACGGTGTCGTCGTCGATCCTCCTTGGTTATCCCTTAAAGTGGTTCTGAACGAAGAAGGAGATTTCAACCCCATGACCATGCAATTCAAGGTTCCCTCCATCGTCTGCGACGGCTGTGCTGATACCATCACCAAGGCCATCACCGAGTTAGATTCCGGTGCCCAGGTCAACGTCAATGTTGAGACCAAGGAAGTGTCTGCCGAAACCAGCGCCTCTGAAAGTGCCGTGCGAGAGGCAATTACGGCAAAAGGCCATACGGTGGAGTAAGTTACAGAGGCTCATGCGATCGGTACAGCCCCTTTAGACTAATCGGTCATGCCCAGCCAATTTCGTTCATCGGGTTATCACCCAATTCGAAAGCTCAAGGTGGGCCTAGCGGGTCTCTATGTTGCGGTAGTCACTGATTTCAGTGTTGCTTATAAGGTAATCCTGACGGTGCCCGTTTTGGGTGGTGCTTTCCTTTTTCGCCAATGGGTAGATGTCAGCTTGATACGGGAGCACGTCACCCGTTCATGGTAGAAAAAATATCCTAGAAGATATCGTTTCTATTCGGTGATAGCCATGACCCCCGAGGATCGTCAGCAACTGGATTCCCATGTTCACGCAATCGCCCAGATTCTGCATCGCGATGCGCAGACCGAGGGCCTACCGATGGATAGTCTGGAAGCGATTGAACAGACTGTTCGAGCGCAACTACAGGCTCATGTTTCTCCCGGATTGGGAAATTTTTTATCCAAACAACTTGTCCAGCAGCCGGTGAGCGAGACAGACGGATAGTAAGCATTCTGGGAGAGTTGTGGCTCTCGCGGAACCAGGCTCAAACGCTGTCGGTGACACCTCGGGTCAAGCACAGCCCCGTTCTAGAGAAATGCTGCCTGCGGATGTGTGCCAAAGCGTCTTATGCGCATGCTGAAGCCGATGTGGCCATGCTCACCGGGGTGCGAGTGAGTGCCAAAACGCAAGAACGGATGGTGAAACGCTCCAGGCTACCCGAACCGAGTCCGGAGGGGCCGGTGCATGAACTCATGCTCGATGGCGGCATGGTGCGGGTCCGCACCCCCAAGGGAGAAGCCAGTGTCTGGCGTCAGTATCATGGCATCCGAGTCAATGGTGATGGCATCGGGATGGCGTGGTACAAAGACCCGGCGGCTTTGTTGGCCTGGGTCACGACCTTGCCGTTAGTGCCGATGATTTATCTCCTCGGGGATGGTCACTGTGGCATTTGGTCGTTGTTTGAGCAAATGGCAATAGCGGTTCCCACCGACGAAATTCTCGATTGGTATCACCTCAAGGAGAATCTTTACAAAGTCGAGGCCCCAGAGGCCGTGCTGGAATCGCTATCGAGTCAACTCTGGGAAGGTCAACTGCAAACGGTGTTGGTTCGTCTCTCAGAGCTAGACCATGATTCCGCCAGACGCTTTAGGACTTACCTGAGCACTCATGCTGGGCGCATTCCCAACTATCGCTACTACCAAATGGAAGGTTTACCGATTGGCTCTGGTCCGGTCGAATCTTGGGTCAAGCAAATTGATGCCAGATTGCAGGTGACGGGGGCTCAATGGAATGAAGAGTCGTTGCCACACATGCTCAACTTGAGATCCCTTTATCTCAACCATCAACTTGATTATTTTTCGTCCCCCAGCGGATGACGTGCTCCCCTTCCAGAAACCACTCTGCTGTAGCCTTGACGTTGTGTTTAGCCGAGGGCAGCAGTTCCAGATAAGTGCCCTGGCGAATGAGATGGCCAGCGGTGCCGGAAACTTCAAAGCGGTTGAAGAGATGGGCCACACTGCTGCCCAGGCCCAGATTGAGCAGAGACCCCCGCAGATTCACATCAGCGGTAGCCAGTTTTCTACCATGTTCCAGGGCATCCAGATTATGGGCAATGGTCTGTCCCTGCTGGTAAGCGACCTGGGCCAGGGGCGGCAGAATATCCCCCTGTTCGGCGGCACAGTCGCCTCCAGCAAAAACTTCTGGAAAATCGGGGAGCTGTAGGGTGGGGGTGACGAGGGGACGGTCCTTTTTATCCCGCTGCTCTTCATTCAGGGGTAGAGCCTTGATTAAAGGATGGGTCGTGACCCCGGCGGTCCAAAGCATTGTGGCGGTGGGTAAGGTGTCGGCCCGGTCGTTGTGTTTGAAACGAACGCAATCCGGTTCCACGGAAGTGACCGTGTGCTCCAGTTTCACATCCACGGGCACCGTTCGCTGGCGTAGGGCTTCCCGTGCCGTATCTCGTACGGGGTTGTTGATGTTTCCCCGCAGCAGGTCGGGAAGCTGCTCGAACAGCACCAGGCGAATTTCCCTGGGGTTGCCGCCCATATCGACATACCACTTGGGCAGTAAATCTCCCAGGGTGCTTGCCAGCTCTACGCCGCTGGGGCCACCGCCCATGAGGGCAAAGGTCAGTAGCTGACGCCGCTCAGCCGAGTTATCCATGCGACTGGCCTGCTGCAAACAATCCCGAATGTGGGTGGAAAGCTCGAAGGCATCGTCCTGGGTGCGGAAGGACCAGGAGTTTTCCTCCGCCCCGTTGATGTCGAAATAGTTGACAACGCTGCCTAAGGCCAGCACCAGGTATTCATAGGCATAATCTCCGTCGGACTCTAGCCTGATGTGACGCTCCAGTAAGTCAATTTCCTCGATGTACCCATGAACAAACGTAATGCCGTTCCCCTCCAGCAGGTCAACGTAGCGGGGGCAAACCTGATCGGTATTCATCTCCCGGCTGAAGTATTCGTACAGCAGCGGTTGAAAGGTAAATCGATCTTTCTGGTCAATCAGAATCACCGGGCGGCTATAGTTGCGATGTTTGAGGTGGAGGGCGGTGAACAAGCCGGTAAAGCCGCCGCCGACAATTACCGTTGGTTTATTGTGCTGATTCATAGGGAGAATCCATGTAAGGGGCTTTTCTCGTCAGGTTGTTGTTGTCAGCCACTGTCGGGCCTCTTCCAGGTGGGGACGTTCAAAGGCTTTGACTTGGGCGGATAAAACGCTGTTTATCGCTTCAGCGAATGTTCTGACCCATTTGGCATCGGCGACGACGGCAGCGTGGGTAAAGTCGTTGACATGGGCCAGACCAAAGCGTACATCTTTCCACAGGGCAATGGGATCGATGCCCTCAAAGCTGCGAATTTCTTCGAGGATGCGGAGCTTACCGTGCTTTTCGATGTCATCCTTAAGCTGAGCAATCACCCGATCAAAATCGGCTTCGGAAATTTTGCCTTCGACGCTAATTTCCACAATGTTGTTGTTAGGGTTGTTGCGATATTCAATCATGGCAAACCTCCGGTCTTGTTCTCTTTTGCGTAAGTTAATCTGTTTACCCAATCGTGGTTGTTCTCCATCGTCAGCACGATTTTTTGATAGGGTTCCTCGCGCAGTTCCAACACCAGGAACTTTCGGTCGACAGTTGCGTACCAAAACTCTCGACCGTGGCGGGTATAGTAGGTTCCCGCTTTAATTACCCCCGGCAAATGAGTTCCGGGCGCTCTTAAATCGGTCCAGCGACTCTGGGGTTCTTCTGCTGTTACCTCCAAGAGATGATCGAGAGGAACTGTAATAGGATTATGCAGCGTAAAGGCCAGAAGCTGCTCGTACCAATCTAGTTGAATGACCAGTTGATTTTGGTTAAGACTGAGCTGCATGGGGGATCAACCTCCGATTAATTAACCTGCGATCTGGGGCTGAAATATTAGGGTGATAATCCCTACGATTACGAAGGTCAGGGTTACCCAGAGCAAAGTGTAGTTAAGTCGCATTCTATTTCTCAATGGAGAATCACTATGCCTAGATTTAAGTCAAGAAATGGATTACTGTCATCCTTCTTTAGGACTCACTGGGGGCTGAACACAAACCGTCTATTTCAGCTACGGTCAACAAATCTACGCAACCCGCATACTGCAGGGGAGGTGTCATGCGGGACGAAAACACCTCTAGCGCCCTGTTGCCTGCCGCATCGCCATGGGTAACCTGCAGATCGTCAGCCACGAACCGAACGCCGCTGAGGCTAGCAAAGGGATAGGTCGAAGCCTCGTTCGGTAAGGGACGGGGGCCGGGAAGCTGGGCAACACGAGTCGTGTATCCATCGGGTTGCGGATTAATAATAAATACTGCACTCGTGGTGGTAGCCGCGAAATATTTCAAAAATACTCCCACCGCAATCTCGCCAGTACTGGGGTTAATGCTCAAGCCTGTGAATCGCTCTCCTGCCATCTCCCGGTCAACGGTTTCTCCGGTTTCCGGATCAAACGTGTTGAGCACAAAAACGCTGAGATCGTTAGCATTAGATGAGCGATCGCAGGCACCACCCCAACTCCTAAAGCAACCAGAGTTGCCGCACCGGCTATTACTTTGGAGAGACGTAAGCGTCGAGTCATAACCAGGTTTCCTAATTCGGTCGGCAAGACCTGAGCATTGCCCACAGTTCCTCCGGGGGATTGGCCACATCCGCTGGCGCTTGCTGTTCTCACCCCCTGGGGGCGGCGCTCCCTGCCGGTAACGCCCCTGGGCAGGCTCGGCATGGGAGACTTCTACTGGCCATGCTAAAGCGGTGGTTGCGATCGCGCCTCTACTGTAAGGAGGCTTTGGCAGAGCGGGCAGGGCAGCCGCAATGGCCAATAGTGCCGGGGGGCCTAAGCTGCCAGAATTTCTGCCGGGATCCGTTGAGCGTTGAGCATGTCGCGGCGAACCTGGGGATGCGATCGTCCGGTAATCTCCACCTCATACTGTTCAGGGGTCAGCCCAGGCAGGAATGCTTTAGCTAGCCTGGCGATTGTTTCTGGCTAACCATACCTAATCCTTAGATTTAGTTGCTAGTGCTTGGGCAGGTGGTTGCTCAGGGCACTGCTGCAGTGGCTTATCGGATTATCAGGAGGTTGAACATTGTTTAGGCCAGGAAAAACTCGCAGACTACACCGTGTTTTAAGGCTGGGGATATTGTCATGGATGTTAGTCGCTGGGTTGAGTTTCCTGCCGGTTGCCGGAGCGGTCAGTTGGTTACAGCCGCCAGCCCAGGCTCAGTTGCTGTTACCGTCGACCAGTGGTGGGGAGGGTAAACAGCTACCGCCACAGGTGCGTCGGATGGGCGGTGCAGAGATCGCTCCGGTGTACTTTCAGGGCCAACTGCTGCTGGAGGTGGCCTCTCCTTCGGTGCTGAATCGAGACAATCCGGGGGAAGCCTTGCCGGTGGAGATCAGGGCAAAACTGATTGAGGCGGATCTAAACTACGTGGTGTCGTTCACTAATCCGGATTTAAGGCCAGAAGAACGGCACTATCGCACCGTTTATGATCCAGATACATTCAATGTGCAGGTCAGCATTTTCAACGGCCAAACGGTGGTGACGGCGAGTGATGAAAATCGCCCTTCGCCCCAGGTGCTGGCGACGGTAACCGATACGGATGCAAAATATTACGGGCTCACCCAGGATAAGGTGGGGGAACTGTGGCGCGATCGCATCCAGATCGCCCTCAGCCAGGCTCTGCAGGAGCGTTCGCCCCAGGCCCTCAAAGCCTGGAGCATCATGGCGATCTCCATACTGTTAGGGGCAGTGGTGCTTAGCATCGTTTCGTGGCTACTGTATCACCGCCTGGCCCAGGTCAAGCATGACCTGGAACACCAGAGAAGACAAGAGACCCCAGAGACCAAGGTGCCATTATCCGTGAGCCCCGACCGCCCCCCGGCGGCGGCGGAAGATACTGCGGAACAGCGGTTTGACTTTTTGAATCGACTCAAGCAAAACACCGATCTGCACCAGCGCATTTCCCTGCTGAACTTTGTCGGCTGGCTGCTGGTGTGGGCCATGCTGCTGTTTTGGGCGATTGCGATCGCCTTTTTGATCGACCGTTTCCCTCTGGTGCAGCTGACCGCCTGGGATGTATTGCTGAAGCCCCAAATTATTTTGCTGGTCTGGTTTGTGGCAGGGTTGATCAACCGCCTGCTGGACTTCATCATGACCCGCGCCAGTACCCTCTGGCAAACCACCACGGTCTATTCCTCGGAAGAGATGCAGCGACGACAGTTGCGCATTTCCACCACCCTTAACGTCCTCAGCGGGATGAAAACCGTCATTATCTATTTGCTGGCGATCTTTTTCTCCCTCAACACTTTGGGCTTGAACACCAACTCCCTGCTGGCTTTCGGTGCACTGCTCGGTTTTGCCATCTCCCTGGCGGCCCAGAACGTAATTCGCGATCTGGTCAACGGCTTTCTGGTGCTGCTGGAAGACCAGTATGCCATCGGCGATGTGATTGAAATTGATGCTGACACCGACGGCCTGGTGGAGAATCTCAACCTGCGGGTCACCCAGCTGCGAGATGGGGAAGGGCGGCTGATTACCTTACCCAATAGCCAAATTGGTCGAGTGGTGAATCTCACCCGTCTCTGGGCCAGGGTAGATGAAGCGGTCTTTGTGGATGCCAATGCCGATGTGCAAAAAGCTCTGGCGATTGTTCAGTCTGTGGCCGAGTCGCTTTACGATGACCCCCGATTTCGCGCCGCTATGATTGACCCGCCAACGGTATTGGGGATTGAGTCCATGTCCCATGCCGGGGTGGAAATTCGCACCCGAATTAAAACAAAACCGGCCGAACAGTGGGCCCTGGCCCGAGAATTTCGCCTGCGGGTAAAGATCGCCCTGGAGGAAAAGGGTATCGCCTTTGGTCGCCCGCAGCGGGACGTGTGGCACCAAGATCGGGGAGGTGGAGAGTAGGAAATTTGGGGAGTCTGGATAGCCCGCTTAAGCGGGCTTGAGCTTTGAGCCCTGGACTTTGAAGGGCTCAGCCGTCCAGAGCCGGGGGCTTACAGGGGGACTTGCCCCACTGAAATATCCACGCTGACGGCATCTTCATGATCGGGGCTGCCGTCGCCGTTGAGATCCCAGAGGGTGGTGGCAAAAAAGCCGCAGCGGAGGTCGGTGGCATCCCCGGCGGCGGCAAAGAAAAGGCTACCCCGTTTTACAGAGCAGGCCAGTTCAGCGGCTTCCAGCTGTTCAGGATAGCGGGTTTGCAACGTCGTCAACTGGGATTCGCAAGCCTGCTCGCCGGTGGGGCAGGTGAAGGACTGGATGAAGCTGGGGTCATTCTCGGTCAGGGGCAGATTGCCAAGCCACTGACCAGTGCGTTCCCCCTGTGGGTTGGGGGCTGACCAGCAGATGAAGTTGGCCCGGGGTGGCTGTCCTTCATTCTGGAACGGGTTGACCTCGAGGGTAGAGGTGGGGGGGCACTCGGCCTCTAGCTCAGCCACCTGTGCGGGATAAAGCTGGCGCACCCGGTTCAGGGTTTGGTCGGAGGTAGCTGGGCCATTCTGCAATAGGGTGCCGGCTGCGGGGGCATTGTTACCCAGCTGAACGGTACAGTCGCTGCCGTTGGCGTTCACAGTGGTGGTGACGGTTTGTTCGCCAAACTGGTTAGTATAGCGGGTTCCTTCAGGAAGAGATGCCGCACTGACGGGGGTGCGATTCATCCAAACCACGCCATCCTGACGGTCGTAGGCCCGCATCAGGGTTTCCCCATCGGTGCGATAGATGCGAATGGTTTGGTCGGAGGTTTCGCACAGGGCCAGGGTGGTATCTGGGGCGGTAGTTTGGGCCACGGCAGGGCTCAGGGGTAAGGCTGTGCCCAGAGCGATGACGGCCAGACCAATGGGGGCAAGGGAAGCTTTTAGTTGCATTACAGATGACCTCTCACAACGATGTGTATACACCCACTGAGAACCACATTAATCCTATTTTGCTATTGAAATTATAGTTTCATCAATTATGCGGAATTCAGGTTTTTATCTAAGCGAAACAGCGCCCGAATCTGTTGTGGCAACGTCAATGGATCAAATGGTTTGCTGAGGACATGAATAGTCCTGTGGTTACTCAGATCTTCGGGCAGGTTAAGGATAGGTTGTTGAATTAGCAGCAGTACCGGGATGGATTCAGTGGTCGAGCTTTGATCAAGCGATTTGAGAAAATCAAGACAAGGTTTTTGTTCAACTTCATTAGCAGGGACGGCTAATAAAATGGCATTGAAAGGATGTATTAGAGAAAAACGGAGACCTCCAGAAATTGAATCTGTGGTAACAACGTCCCATCCCATAAATTCTGTTATGCAGAGATAAAATAGCTCTTGCAGGAGGGGATCAGGTTCAATGAGAAGCAGGGAGTTAGTTTCCATTCGATTGGAGTGGTGTAGGGTAACACTCACCAGGGCAAAGCCCTTAGAGGAGATTTCGTCAGAGCGGTAGATCCCAGGAACTTAGGATGATAACTTGTGGATTCAACATAGCTGCCGAAAGCATGAAACCAGTAAGAAAAGCTTAGCGTTAGAACGGCTGCATGCCACTTTTGCGAATGACTATTTCGTCATTCCCACGACGGCGGGAAGCCAGCCTGTCGCCGCTACTGCCGCATGGACGTCCGCCGCAGCGGAAATGACAGACCAGCCAGCCTCGTTACATTTCCCAGCCCAGGATATCGGCTATCTCAGCGGCAATGGTTTCGGACGCAAAGGGTTTGGTAATTATGCCGGTAATGTCCATCGTCGAAAAGCGACGACGATCATTGGGTTGTACTTTTGCGGTGAGCAAAATAACTGGGATGGCTTGGGTGGTGGGATGCGATCGCAGCGTTTCAAACACCTGAAAGCCGTCCATATCCGGCATGGAAATATCCAGCAGTATGGCATCGTACGGCTGGGTGGTGGCTTGCTTGATGCCCTTTTCGCCGGTATCGGCGACATCGGTTTGCCAATCGGTAAAGCAATCAATGGCCAGCTGTACGATCTCGCTGAGGTCAGGTTCGTCATCAATGATCAGGATCCGGTTTGGCATTTGGGGCTCTTGGCTATCGACAATCTGTAAAAACTTGCTCTCTTACTCTTTCGCTCCCTGGCTCTCTTCTCTTCCAGGCAAAGTGAAATAGAAGGTGCTGCCCTGGCCGGGGGTGCTGTCCACCCAGATTTCTCCGCCGTGTTGCTGCACGATAGTTTTACAAATGGTCAGACCCAGTCCGGTACCGCCTTTCTTGCGGGTGTCGGTGGCATCGACCTGCTGGAACCGTTCGAAGATGGGTATAAGTTTGTCAGGGGGAATGCCCCGGCCTGAGTCGGAGACGGAGAAAAGGATGGAGGGGTAGATGGGTAGATGGGTGGATGGGTGGATGGATAGTGGGGTAGTGAGATGGTGGGTCGGTGGGGCAATGGGTTCTGCTGCCGCACTATCTCGCCATCTCGCCATCTCGCCACCTCGCTCTCCCTTCTCCCCGCTCCCAATCTCCCACTGCTTCGCCGTCAGGCTAACAACGCTGCCGGATGGAGAAAACTTAATGGCGTTGCTGAGCAGGTTGGTCAGGGTTTGGACGATGGCTCCAAAGTTGGCTTCGACGGTGACTTTGGGGGCATGGGTTTCGAGGGTAATGCCCTGCTCACTGGCCAGGGATTGGACGGCTTCTACCGCCTGGTGCAGCAGTTCGGGGACGGAGCAGGTTTCTTTTACCAGTTTGATGGTGCCGGATTCCAGGCGCTCCAGGTCGAGAATGTCGTTAATCAGCTGAATCAGTCGGTCGCTGTTTTTCAGGGCCAGTTGCAGGATGTGGTGAAATTTGTCGGGCTGCTGGTCGAACTTGCCGGTGAGGAGTAACCCCAGGGAACCGCGAATGCCGGTCAGGGGAGTGCGCAGTTCGTGGCTGACGACGGAGATAAATTCGTCTTTGATGCGGTCGGCGGAATGGCGATCGCTGATGTCCTGAATTTGGGAGACAAAATAGAGGGGAACGCCGTCGCGATCGCAAATCAAAGAAGCGTTGAGAATGGCCCAAATGACATGGCCCTGTTTGTGGATGTAGCGCTTGTCCATCTGGATGGAATGGCTCTGTTTAGAGAGCAGCTGATCGGTCTTTTCCAAGTCGGAGTTGTGGTCTTCAGGGTGGGTGATTTGTTGAAAGTTTGACTGCAGCAGTTCGGCTTCGGAATAGCCGGTGATATCGCAAAGGGCGCGGTTCACTTCGATAAAATCGCCATCCAAGGACACTAGGGCCATGCCGATGGCGGCGTCTTCAAAGGCCAGACGGAAGCGTTCTTCGCTCTGGCGCAGGGCTTCTTCCATAGCTTTGCGATCGCTAATGTCCCGAATAATGAGTAACACTTCGTCCGCTTCAAACGGAATGACCCGTGCTTCTTCGTATTGGAGAACGCCATTCACTGTAATCTGGTACTCGTAGGTCTGTTCTTGCCCCGTCGTGAGTGCCTTTTCGATATACCAGAGCCGCTGCTCGACCAGATGCCGAGGTAAAACATCCCGTTGATTAACGCCCGGTTTGAGTAGTTCGGGCTTGTACACCTTCACCTTGTCGGCAATGTAGACAGACAAATAGGTACCGTCTCGTCGCAATCGCAGTAGGAAGTCGGGAAGGGCCTGTACCAGAGCCCGATTGATGGCCTCACTTTCCTGCAGAGCGGCTTCGGCCTGTTTGCGTTCGGTGTAGTCGTTGAAGACCCCCAGGGCACAGGTCTGGCCTTCGATTTCAATCAGTTCTACGGACAGCATCCCGACTTTAAGCTCATCGGATTTTGTTTTGAGAACGAGTTCGTAGTCTTGAAGGCGACGACGGGACTTAAGCACTTCCACAATTTCGGCAACCTGCTCAGGCTGGGGTAACAGCCCCAGTTCCAGCGGGGTTTGGCCGATTACCTCTGCTCGGGTGTAGCCCGTCAGGGCCAGAAACTCGTCATTAACCTCAATGTAAGACCCGGTTTCAAAACTGGTGATGCTGATCACGTCGGGGCTGACCCGAAACACCTTGGCGAACTTGTCTTCTGACTCATACAGGGCAACTTTGGCTCGTTCTAGAGAACGGTGGAGCTGCTTAGCGGTCTGGTTAAAGGATGTGGTCAGGGTTTGCAGTTCGGCAATGGGAATGGCTTCGGGCAGAGGCTGTTGCCACTTTCCTGCCGCCAGGGCCAGGCTGGCCTGGTTCAGGCGCGAAATGGGAGCTGTAATGCGACGGGCCGTCCAGGCTCCGAGCAGCGATGTGATGATGAAGGTGAGCAGGGAAAGCAGGACGGTGCGGACATTGTTGGCATAAATTTCAGCCATAAAGTCGGTTTCTGGCACCGCCACCACCACCAGCCAATCCAGGCCAAATTCATCCGGATAGGGTATCACCCGGACAAAGTTTTTCTGGGTATCGGTTTTGATCTCTAAATCGTAAGTGGCTTGAATCGACTGAAGATCATGCAAATCCGTCAACAGCTTTCGGGTGGTTGAGCGAGTCAGGACATCTTCGCTATGAATGGCCTGTACCTGAGTGGGTGCCTGCCCCTCCTCCCGGATAACAAAGGTCTGTTCGTCGGTGGAGGTGGCAATTAAGTGGCCTGAGCGGTCAATAATAAAGGCCTCCCCTGAGGGGGAAAAATCGAGTTCACTCAAAAAGAGGTTGATTTCTGCCAGCAGAATCGCTGAGGTAAACACCCCCTGCAGTTCGCCCTCCCGGTAGACCGGAGCGGAGAAGTTCATGGTGGCAATGGGCAGGCCGCTAAAGGGATACAGCGGTGTCCAGGTGGGGCCTGCGGCCTTTACTGCCAACTCATACCAGGGGCGTTGGCGGGGATCGTAGCCGGGGGTTTCGGCCAGTAACCGTAGGCGATTCCCCTGGGCATCAATTTCGTAAAAGCGGCGCACTCCTGGGGTGGTTTCATCGGCCAGAACTAAAGCGCCAGGGCCCGCCAGCGCGCCGGTATTATCGCGCCCGACGCCGATCGTGCCGCCCTGGGCACTGCCCCAGCCGATGGAAATTAAGTCTTCGAAGGACTGGACCTGATTTAAACTCAGTTTTTCGAGCTGTGGAATATTGTCAGGATCCAGAAGGCCCTGTTCCATTTCCAGCTGGTTTAGACGCACCACATCCTGGGGGGCTCTCAGGTAGGCATCCAGGCGGTTGCTGATGCGGCTACTGGTCTGGTTCATCAGCTGATCCACCAGGTTGGCCACCGACTGCTGACCACTGCGATAAGACAAATATCCCACCAGCCCTACCGCCCCCAGGGTTTGCAGCACGAAGGGAACGACCAGCACCCAGCGCAGGGGAATTTGAGTCACTTTTACTACTCTCCTTTTCGTACTTTTAACAAGGTCGGAACGACCAGCACCCAGCGCAGGGGAATTTGAGTCAGGTATCGGTTCAGGGTCTGGGGTAGGGCAGGGGCCATAGAAGCAGTGATGTTGGCGACTTCAATTTCGGGTCATGGGACTGGGTTCAGAATGTCCCTGGGCTGCAGCTTTGAACCATATCGGCGGCGGTGGATGGGTGGATGGGTCGGGAGTTGGTACTTTTATTGTGCACGTCTCTCTTAGTGGTAGGGTCTGAGGCAGTAGGTATTGCCGCCTTTGGCCTTGGCGGCATAAAGCTCCTGGTCGGCAATATCCAGCAGAGTTGAAAAAGATTTTTGCGAACTCGGCAGGGTACCGGAAATGCCCATACTGAGGGTGACATAGCCATGGGCAGACCACTCATGGGGCAGCTGCAGGTGAGTGATGGCCTGGTGAATGCGCTCGGCCACCTTAAGCGCCCCGGTCAGGTCTGTGCCGGGCATGGTGATGACAAATTCTTCCCCGCCGTAGCGGGCAACCTGGTCAGTCTGGGGGCGAATACAGTCAGACAGCAGCCGGGCAATGTGCTGCAAACACTGGTCTCCAGACTGATGGCCGTAGTGGTCGTTATAGGGCTTAAAACGGTCGATGTCACAGAAAATTACCGAAACGTACTCCTGAATGTGTTCTGCCTGCTGCCAGGTCTGCTGCAAAAAGGTTTCAAAGGCGTAGCGGTTGGCCACCTGGGTCAGGGCATCAATGCTGGCCTGCTGTTGCCAGTGCTGGGTCTGCTGCCGCTGGACATGGTCCAGCTGGCGGCGCAGGCGCACCCGCTCTAACCGACTGAGGGCGCGGGTCACTAACTCCGGCCCCAGGATGGGTTTGTGGATCAGGTCGTCGGCCCCGGCGGCAAATACTTGCTGCATAATCTGCGGATCGGTGTGGGCGGTAATCACCAGAATGGGCAGGTCGCCGTAATGGCAATCCTGCCGTACTACCTGGCATAGGTCAATACCGCTGAAACCAGGCATTTCAATATCCAATAGCAGCAGATCGGGGTTAACGCGGGTGAGGCTATCCCAGAAGTGCTGGGGGTCAGATACGGGGGTGACCTGGAGCCCCCAGGGTTCCAGCAGGTGGATCAGTCTTTCCAGGGCCAAGGGGTCATCGTCTATGGCCATGACCCGGTTACAAAGCGGGGCTTCTGAAGCGAAACACTGAGTCAGAATTCGAGAGAGTTCGGGCAGCTCGACGGATTTAACGATGTAGCGATCGCACCCCGCCCGACTGGCCAGGACTCGATCCGCCAGGTCATCCTGCTCTGCCAGCACCAATACCTGGGCGTCGGGGCACTGCTGTCGCAGGGTCTGCCAGCGCTCCAATCCCTCAGCATCTTTGACAAAGCCAAGGTTGAGCAGAATGTACTGGGGCGGGGTGAGGTTGGTCTTCTCGGGCAGGGCGTTCCAGCTGGGGACGGGGAGCAGTTCCAGGGAGTGAGCGGGTTGGGCGGCCTGGAGTTCCTGGAGGAGGTTGGGATCGGGGTCTAGGAGGAGGATGGTGGTGGGGGAAGGTGGAGGAGTGGGAGGGTGGGAGGGTGGATGGGTGGATGGGTAGGTAGGTGAAGTCGGTGGGGTAGGTGGGGTGGGGGTGTCTGGTGGAGTGGGGGTGAGGGTTTGGTGGAGGGTGGTGAGGGTTTGGGAGAGTTGGGTGAGGTGCCGGGGGGGGAGGGGCGTGTCTTGGGCCAGGAGGTGTTCCATCTTGCGGGCGAGGGTGGCTTCCTGGTCGTAGCCGAAGGTGCCCAGGGCCCCGACCAGACGGTGGGTCTGGGCTTTGGCCTGGTGGCGGGAATCTGGCTGGTCAGGGTTGGCGTGGACTGACTGAATGGCCTGATCTAGTTCCGTTAGCCGCTGCCCCAGGGAAGCCTGGAAGCGGGCGGCGAGTTGAGCTTTACCCTGGAGCCACTGTTCTTGTTTGTGCGGATCCTGGGGCAGGGCGGATTTAGGCTCAGGTTCAGGTTCGGGCTCGGGCTTTAGCCGATAGCCCAGACCGTAAACGGTTTCCAGCCAGTCTTCGGTCATGCCCCCGGCCTTGAGCCGCCGTCGCAGGTCTTTGACCAGGTTGGTCACCGCCTTATCTGAGGGCGGAGCGTCAATGGTCCACAGGCGGTCAAGGATCATGTCGCGGCTAAAGACCCGCTGGGGATTGCGTAGAAACAGCTCCAGCAGGCCATATTCCTTGGGGGCAAGGGGGATTATTGTGTCGCCGTAGGACACCTTAGCGGATCGGGGATCGAGGCATAGTTTTCCCCAGGTCAACACTGGCGAGGGCGTCCCCCCTCTTCCCCGCCGGTTCAGAGCCCGGATACGGGCGAGTAACTGGTCTTCATCCCAGGGCTTGGCAAGGTAGTCATCGGCCCCGGCATCCAGACCGCGCACGATTTCTGCACTGGTGTCATGGGCCGTCAGCATCAGAATGGGGACGGTGCAGCCCTGAGATCGCAACCTCTGACACACCTCCATCCCATGCAGCTCAGGCAGTTCTACATCCAGCAGAATCACATCATAGCTCACCATCTCCACCATATCGAGCCCGGTCTGGCCATCCTCGACGAGATCGACCACATGGTGATGAGCCTTCATCGTCATGATGATGGCTTCTCCTACTAACGGATCGTCGTCGATTAATAGGATTTTCATGGCAGAAGTTGGGGGTAGATGGGTGGATGGGTCGGCGGGTCGGCGGGTAGGTGGGTGGATGGGTAGACGGGTTTCAGGTTCTAGGTTTCGGGTTCCAGGTTTCGGGTTCCAGATTGCAGATTTTAGTTTATGCCGACACCCGATACCTCCCACTCTCCTACCCTCCCACTCTCCCACCCTCCCACTCTCCCACCCTCCCACCCTCCTACCCTCCCACTCCCACTCCGGCCAACTTACCCTTGAACTGGCTCATATACAGCTCGTGGTATAGTCCCTGCTGCTGCATCAGGCTATCGTGGGTGCCTTGCTCGACGATTTCGCCGGATTTTAGCACCAGAATCTGGTCGGAGTCGCGGATGGTGCTGAGGCGGTGGGCGATGACAAAGCTGGTGCGGCCTGCCATCAGGCGGGTGAGGGCTTCCTGAATGTGCTGCTCGGTGCGGGTATCGACGTTGCTGGTGGCTTCATCGAGAATCACCAGGCGGGGGTTTTGCACCATCATCCGGGCAATAGTAAGGAGCTGGCGCTGGCCCTGGCTGAGGTTGCTGCCCCGTTCCGCCAGTAGGGTGTCGTAGCCGTTGGGCAGGCGCTCAATGAACTCGTGGGCGTTGGCCTGTTTGGCCGCTTCGATGCAGTCTTTTTCGGTGGCATCCAGGCGGGCGTAGCGCAGGTTGTTCATCACCGTGTCGGAGAACAGGAACGGCTCCTGCAGCACAATGCCGATTTGCTGGCGCAGACTGTCTTTCTGGACGTTATAGATGCTGTGGCCATCAATTAAAATATCGCCGCTATATATATCATAGTAGCGGGTAATCAGGTTGATCAATGTGCTTTTGCCGGCTCCAGTGGGGCCACAGAGGCCAATTTTCTGACCCGGTAGGGCCTCGAAGCTGTTGTGCTTGAGGACGGGGCGGTTGGGCACGTAGGCGAAGTTCACGTCCTTGAACATCACATGGCCCTGGATGGGCGGCAGAGCGAAGGAGGCAGGGGTGTTCTGGATGGCAGGGCGCTCGTCCATCACGTTGAACACTCGTTCAGCGGCGGATAGGGCCGCCAGCAGCTGATCCAGGGAGTTGGAAATGCTGGTGATGGGCAGGGCCAGCTGGCGGGTGTACTGCAAAAAGATGGCCACGGTACCCACATCGGCCCGACCGTTGATGGCCAGCAGGCCCCCCACCAGAGACACCAGGGCAATATCCAGGTTGGTGAGGATGGCGGTGACGGGGCGGGTCATGAGGGCGATGAATCGCGCCCGTTTGCCAGCGTTGCGGGCCGCCAGGCTAATTTCCGTAAAGCTGTCGATGCTCTCATCCTGGCGGTTGTAGGCGATTACCACCTTCTGCCCGCTGATGGTTTCTTCCATCAGGCCGTTGAGTTCGGCCACTTCCCCCTGGAGCTGGCGAAAGGCCGGAGTAGAGAACTGGCTGACGAAGCTGAGCAGGGCCAACACCAGGGGCGCGATAGTGAGGGCGGCAATGGCTAACTGCCAGTTAAGCCAGACCATAATGATGACGATGAACACCAGCTTGGTGGCCTCCGACAGGGTGGTGTTGAGGCTGGTGCGGAAGAACTGGGCGATGACTTCGGTGTCGTTGCTGAGGCTGCTCATCAGTTCGCCGATGGGGCGGCGATCGAAGAAGTTCAGCGACAGGGTCATGACGTGGTTGAACAACTGGCGGCGCAGGTCGTAGATGGAACGCTGGGTAATTTTCGCCAGCAACAACCCCTGCACCAGCAGCGCCAGGCAGCCGAACACGCCGCACAGCAGCATGATCAGGGCGGTCTGACGAAACAGATCCAGATCCCGTGGTCCCACCAGGTTGTTGATGCCCTGGCCCAAAAAGTAGGTCACAGCCAGGTTGAGGCCGGTGTTGAGCAGGGCCGCCAGCACCACCCAGAACAGCGCCCCCCGATAGTGGGCGACATACCCCATCAGCCGCCCAAAGGTTTCAGAGCGGGGCACGGCCTGGGCCGACTGGGGCTCTCGGGAGGGGGGTTGTCGGCGCAGTAATGGTTTCATGCGGTGACTCCTCCCAGCTGGGAATTGCAAATTTCCTGGTATAGAGGATTGGTTTTTAGCAGTTCCTCGTGGGTGCCGGCGGCGATGATTTCTCCGGCCTCCATCAAAAAGATGCGATCGGCAGTAATGACCGTGCTGATGCGCTGGGCCACAAAGATAGTGGTGCTGCTGCCCACCAGATCTTGAATGGCGTCCTGCACCCGGGCTTCGGTAGACATATCCAGGGCGCTGGTGCTGTCATCTAGAATCAGAATTTTGGGCTTCGTCGTCAGGGAGCGGGCGATCGCCAACCGCTGCCGCTGCCCCCCCGAGAAGTTAGTGCCCCGCCGCGCCACCGCAGCGTCGTACCCCTCGGGAATGGCGCTGACAAAGCTGTGGGCATCGGCGGCTTTGGCGGCGGCGATCATGTCGTCTTCAGGGGTATCGGGGTTGCCGTAGCAGAGGTTATCCCGCACTTTGCCGCTAAACAGCACCGACTCCTGCAGGGCAATACCGCAGAGGGCATGGAGCTGTTCCAGATCCATCTCCCGCACGTCGATGCCGTCGATGGTAATGCGCCCCTGGGTGACGTCGTAAAAGCGGGGAATCAGGTTGACCAGGGTCGATTTGCCCGCTCCGGTGGCCCCCAGAAAGGCGACGGTCTGGCCCGGTTCGATGGTCAGGTTGATATCTTTCAGCACCGGCTCCGACTGGGCACTCTGGTTGGGGTAGCGAAACGAGACCTGCTCAAACACGATGCGGCCCTGGGGCACTTCGGGATGGGCCGATTGGGGGTGGGCGCTGTTCTGCACATCGGTGATTTCGTCCATCACCTTAAACATGCGCTCGGCTGAGGCTTCCGCCGCTGTCACCTGGGGCAGAATGTTGGCCAGGGTAACCAGGGGAATCAGGATGGTGCCCAGGTACTGGGCAAAGGCGAAAATTTGCCCGGCGGTGATCTCCCCCGCCAGGTTGCCCAACCCGCCGAACCAGAACACGGCGACGGTGCCCAGGTTCACCACCAGGTACAGCATCGGCTGCAGCAGGGCCGCATACTGCACGGGCTTCAGGGAGGCCTTGCGGAACTCCTGGTTGGCGCGATCGTAGCGGCGGGTTTCGTACTGTTCCTGCACAAAGGCTTTTACCACCCGAATGCCCGACAGGTCTTCCTGCAGCACGTTGTTGACGGCATCCATTTTGCCCTGCTGCACTTCAAACAGGTGGCTCATTTTGTTGATGAACACCCCCAGGGCAATCAGCATCAGGGCCAGGGCAATCCACAAAATCCAGACCAGGCTGGGGGTGCTGCGGTAGACCAGGACGATCGCCCCCAGCACCATTACCGGAGCCTGCACCAGGGAGGTCACCACCTGCAGCACCGCCTCTTTGATGGCGTTCACGTCGCTGACCATCATCCCCAGCAGGTTGCTGGTGGGAAAGCGGTCGAAATTGCCGAAGGAAAAGGTCTGAATCTTTTTATATAAATAGAGCCGCACCACATGGGCCGTATGTTCCGAAAAGCCCACGGCATACCAGGCATTGGCCATGGTAAAGACGGCACTGACGGCGGCGAACACCACCATCCACAGCACCGTTCGAAAGACGGCAGTGCGATCGCCCGCAATCAACCCTTCATCCACCAGATACTGCGACAGCATCGGGATAAACAGGGTGAACAGAGCAGCTATCCCCAGCAAGATCTGGGAAATGAAGAAGTGATGCTCGTAGCCGCGATAGATGGCGAGGAATCTTCGGAGGTTAGGGAGCATTTTGGGGTAGGTGGGTAGGTGAGGTAGGTGGGTGGATGTTGTAGGGTGCATTAGCGAAGCAATGCACCATCTGGGAGATCTCCTAGCTCCGATGTTTGTTATCGAGCGCTATCTCGAACCGACGCTACATCAGGCAACGCACTATTCCGGAGACTGGCTTAACCCACCTGCGGCTCAACCAGGCGGTGTCGCGTCGTAGGCATTGCCGTTGTAGCCAGCCTCAAAACCTGCCTCAAACCCTTGACGGTAGACCTCGTTGTAGCCTGGGTTCGGATTTTGTGGCCCTCCCCCGTAGGCTGCATCGGGGTTATAGCCGGAGCCATATTGCTGGAAGTTTTCTCCATCTTGGTATCCCCGTTCGTAGCCATCTTTATAGGCTTGCTCGTCACTGGGGGCCGCTGCCAGGGGCGTATCGGTAGACAGGTTGCCCTCGCCGCTGACGTTGATGTACTGGCTAAAGACCCAGCCGGGAGCCTGGGAAAACTGGTTCGAGGTGGCCTTGACCTGATACCAGAGGCTGTCTCCCCTGGCGGTTTCTCCAAGAATCTGCAGTTCAGTGCCCCGGGGGAGCTCGTAGAGGATGGCAGCGGTGGTGTCGGCAGCTTGACGCACATTTAAAACATCGGCAGTGACGGTGCCCAGGCGGCCCGACCGGGCCTGGCTGGGGTCGTTTTCACCGGCTGCGGTAGGCACTGCTGCCGGTGAAGCCGCAGGGGGGGCAGTGGTGGGAAACTCCTCGGTGGTGGCCTCAGAGGGAACCGTTTCTGCCGATTGGTTGCCGCCACAAGCTGTCATCATCAGGCTGAATAGCAGCAGGGAAAATAGGGTTTTCTTGGTCATAACATGCCTTAAATTTTCCTAATGACTGCTGCGATCGCTGCAGTCAGCTTCAGTCCATACAGTCCAAAGCTTAATTAGTAAAAGTAAGAAACTGGCATGGAGCGCAGCGGTAACGCTCTTTGCCTGGGCTGAAACGCACCGCTCACATCAAGCGAGAAGCTGGGCCATGCCGGCATTGTTGTCTGTACTAAAAATCTGGATTGGACCGCAGGACAGGAGTTCTTAGGCATAGAGGGCGAGGACCAGTGCTTTGAGTAGTTCGGCTTCGATAGGGCCCTCAGGTAGTCAGAAAGACGGAACGGAAATGGTAATATTGCTCAACCACTTTCGTTGACATCCTGGAAAATTTGGCGATAGAGATCTGGGTGAACTCTAAACTTTGCCCTGAAGATGAGTTCATCCAAAATCGGTTTTAAGATTGAAATGGCGACCTGATCGATGTTCTACACACGCTATAGAGAGTCAGGGCCAGTTCTTTAACACTCCTCATCATTAAGCTTTTGTTGGAAAACCTGAAGGCTTTCAGAATCTGTGGCTAAGGTTTGAGGATGAGCGTGGAGTAAATCTTTTTCCGTTGAAAATAAAATCTGAAGCTCAAGGTGATTTGCTTGCACAACTTGATTCTGAGAATAGAGAAATTGATGGCATTAAATTTAAACGCCAACTACGAAGCGGTGAAAGCCAACACCTACGATTCAAAGCTCCAACGATCAATACATCACTGCTATTTATAACAGTGACTTTGTCTCAGGCACTCTCAACAGAAACAGTTATCTCAAAGCCAATCGTGTATTTACAGCTAACGAGAAAATAATTGCCTATAAAGCTGGTACCTTAGTTTCTGAAAAAGTAAACAAAGTGATTGATGATTTGATCAAGATTTTGTGCAATTGATGCAGTTTAGGAGATAATTTTAGTCAGGAGAGACAGGTTTCCACCACAAATATCTTTTTATTATAAATGAAGTTTTTGGACCAAATTTAGAACTATGAAAACCAGCGAATTTTATGTCGCAATTGAACGAGATGAGGACGGCCCCTATGTCGGCGAAGTTCCCCAAATTAAAGCCTGCTACAGCCAGGGCGAAACCATCGATGAACTTATGAAAAACATGCGTGAAGTCATTGGAAGGTGCCTTGAGGAACTAGAAGAAGAAGAGACCATAACCGAGTTCGTTGGTGTGCAACGGTTAGTTGTCTAATGCCCCAAGATTAGTTACAGCAAAGACGTAGATACCCTTTTGATTGAGCTATCCGAAGCTCCTAGCGCCTACACCAAAGACGAAGAAAGGGTGATCCTGCACTATTCAGAAGATGAAAAGCTGGTGGGTATCAATGCAAGGCGAAATATATAGCCTCCTACCACAGCCAAAGGTGATGCCCTACGAAAATATTGAGTTCCAGCAGCTAGCCGAACTCAATATTTTCGTAGAGGTCTGCAATGGTTACTTGGCATTCAAATGTGTTGAAAGAGAGCGTGACATCCGGTGAATCGTACTCAGAGAGAAGCCACTGATTCGGTGACGTTTTAATGTGGTGCTCTACATGGATACTGTACTGGTCAATCAACAAATATTCCTGAAACCTCGGAAGCGTGCGGTAGGCCAGAAACTTTTCCCCCGGTCATAACCTTTCGTTGAGTTTGACAGCACTTCAGCCATAAAACCGGCATGCCTAAGCATACCTAAGACCTAGTTGATGCATAGTCCCTGCCTGATGATGATTTAGGTATTGGATGCCGTTGAGGCATCCAATACCTTGGGCATTAACCCAGCTGAGGAGAGGGGGCTAAGCCTACGACTTCCAATCTTCCCAATCTTCATTGAAGATTGAGGTGTCAGGAAACATTACCGGATTGCCGCTGTTCTCCAGCTCCTTTTTCAGAGCTTCTAACAATGGTTCCTGGTTGGGCAGGTCATCCACCAGCTCGTAGGGCATCACCCCATTGCGCAGGGCGAAGTCAATGGTGTGCCCGGCAGCGGCTCCGACTGACCATTCAAAGGAGTGGACCCGGTAGGCGGCGGCGGCAATGGTGCTGGCGGCGATGCTCTTACTGGCCACTAGCATGTTGTCGATCTCCTGGGGAATCATTGACCGCAGGGGAATCTGGGCCGGGTAGGTATTAAAGTGGCCCTGCCGTACCCCCGGACGCTCAATGTTGCCGGGCTTTTCCACCGGATACTCGGCATAGCAGGGGTGGAAGTCGATGGTGTACTGGGCAATCCCTACGGAGTCGGGGTAAATGCGCGATCGCGTCCGTCGGGGAATGACGTTCGCCGCCCCATCTTCCTGGAAGGTGTCGAGGGTATTCAGCCCCGCCAGGTGTCGCTGCAGGGAGAGGTACTCGTCGGGCCCCAGGGTTTCCCGGTAATAATCCTGGGCGAAATCCTGCATGGAAAAGTCGATCTCGGTGATCACGAACCCGTCTTCGTAGCCATAGGCCGAACGACCAATAATCCGGCGGCCTTCCCGAATGTAGGGATACTTCGACAGCCCGTGGGCGGTAGCCATGGGAGAGTCAAACCCCTGCGATAACTGCAGGAAGGGATAGGGCTCTTTGATGGCGTCGTTGAAGATCGGGTCATCCTGGAAATTAATGTTGTTGGTGTCGCTGGTGGCCAGCCAGTAGAAAAAGCCCAGGGCATTTTCTTCCCCTTTGCGCAGGGTTTCGGTGCGCAGGCCTCCCATCCAGCCGCCCGGTTCCAGCTGACCTGTGGCCGCTAGCTGGTCCTGGGTGTAAACCAGGTTATCCAGGCTGGTGCCGGGGTTATAGTCGTTACCCGGTAGCCAGTTCTGCATCGAAATATCGCCGGGGCTGGGGCGAGCCACGCCAAAAATGGTGTCGTCCCGACGGGGCGTTTCACTCCAAATGCGGCGATAGGTAAACACAAAGTCAAAATAGCTCTGGGGGTCTTTCAGGGCGTCATTATCTCTGGGGTCAAAGCCGTAAATGGGTCGGTAGGTTTCGTAGAAGTCGGGAAGGTCGTAGGTTTGGGCTTCTTCCGTGTGCTCCATAGCAAAGGTGTAGGTGAACCCCTGGGTGCAGTAGGGGTCGCGGGTGGTCACCGGGGAAGAAGGGTTCAGGGACGAGCGGGGGTCAAGGCCAAGCTGGTAAGGCACCCCAGTCAGGGCAACCATTTCGCCGGTTTCGGTGGCTTCTACCACGTACCAGTCGGCCGGCCGGGGAACCGCCTCCCCCTCAACCGCTGCCGGTGCCATGGGGACGAACTGGATGACGGATTTCGACAGCCGAGCCGAATCTTCGTAGGTGTAGGCATCTTCAATAATGGCTGAGAGGGGTTCGGTGTTGAGGGGCTCGGTGCCAGGGGCCGGACTATGCTGAATCGCCACCAGACTCTCAATCTGGTTGCCCTCGGCATTTAGACTCAAATCCTTGACGACGGTGTTGGGGAACCACCTCAGTTCGCCCCCGCCTTCGGCCTCCGCCTCGGCCAGCATATCCAGCAAAATGTCGTTGGCGTCGTAGGGCAAGAAGCAAGAAACGCTCACCCAGCACTGGCCAGGATTGAGCTCGCCATACTTGGCTGCAATGCGAGTCCGCAGTTCGTTGTAGCCGCGAGCATAGTGCAGCAGCGATCGCTGTTTGGGCGCTTCATCTAGCGCCGTGGTGCCCTGGGAAGAAATCTGCCCGCCCACCCAGTCGGTGATTTCAGTCATGCAGACGGTGCGACCGGTCAGCAAGCTCTCGTACGCAGTGGCGGTCCCGGCCAGGCCACCCCCCACAATCATAATTTCGCATTCAACCACGGCGTCGGGGGTGGGTATCGCCTGGGTCATCAGGGTTTGGCTATCTTGGGCTGAAGCCGCGATGGTTGTCCAGGGCAGGGTGCTGCTGAGGACGGTGGAGGCTAAAACGGGAATAGCAACAAATTGAGAGATATTGCAGGCGAAGGGTAGAATAAGACACTTTGAAGGCCAAAGCTTCCTATTCGCTGAGAGTGCAGAAGTTCGCAAGTGTCCAAACCAGGTCTTCGAGCGCTATAGAACGCATAGTCGGTATTTGAACTTAAGGGATGAGAGTTGTGTCGAAAAAGTAAATGAATCGAACTTGTTGCTTGACGCTAACGGTGCGTTTCGGCCAGGGTGAAGTCTTTTGCATCTTGGCAGAGCTGGCCTGAGGCCGAGAAAACACATCCCACCCAAAATCAAGTCTTGATCACTCTGCTGGAGGGTGGGCACCGCCCACCAATAATATTAGGCTATAAAACCGACTCTTTTTGATGAGAAAATCCCTCCGCCAGCTGATGTTTCAATAAATACCCCACCACCACCACATTCAGCAGGAAAATCACTAATCGCCGCCAGGATAAATCGTGCATGAGTTCCTGCACTTCCAGTGGCAGGGGCAACGCCGCCATCACCAGCATGAGGGGATTGGCCCACCGTTTGCCGTACCAGAGCCCGATGGTGGCGGTGCCCATGATCAGGGCATAAACCCCGGCAATTCGAGCCACTATCCGCAGCCCCTGGGGCTGACTGTGCAGGATGGTTTTCAAAAACCAGGCCCCCAGCCCGAACTCACCGTCGGTCAGAGAATCCTGGGCCCAAGTCGCCAGAGTACTGTAGTTTCTCCAACTCAAGCCGGAGATCACGCTCAGGGCCAGCAGCACCAGAACAATGAATCCTTTGTAGGCCACAATTGCTTTTAAACTGGCGGGACGTTGATGCTGAGTTGTTGAATGCTGAACGGTCATGAATCAAAAAATGGTTAGTTAAACGCTAAGGGAACCGCGGCATTTGTCGGTTGGGTTCCACTATGTTTTACCCAACCGACGCAATACACTATGCCGTTGGCATATTACTTTTTTCCTCGTCCCGCACAATGACCAGGTTGGTAAACCAGCGGCTTTCAGGAAAGCTGTCCAGCAGCAACAACAGCAGCAGGGTAATGGGCATGCCTAAAAACGCTCCCGGCCCCCCCAGCAGCCACACCCAGAAGGCGAAGGAAACAAACACCAGGGTAGGAGACAGGTTGAGCCCCCGACTCATCAGGGCTGGAGAAAGAATATTCTCGGCCATAAGGTTGGCCACCACAAACCCTACAATCACCAGCACCGCCCGCAGAACGCCAAACTCCGCGAAGGCCAGCAGCACCCCAGGAACCGCCGCCAAAAAGGTGCCGATATAGGGAATATAGCTCAGGAAGAAGGTCAGAAAGCCCCACAAAATGGCAAAATCCACCCCCAGCAGCAGCAGAATGATGCTGACCCCGACACCCGTGACAGCATTGACAATACCCCGTAGCCCAAACTGCCGCACTACTCCCTGCCCAAACTGGGTCAGGCGCTGCACCAGTAGATGATCTCCCGAGGCTGACCGACGCATGCGCTTCATCATCATCGGACCTTCGGCAATGAAGAACAGGGTGGTCATCAGAATTAAAAAGGAATCGCTGAAGAACCCGGCTAATCCCCCCAGGAAAACGCGGATAGTCTGCAGCAGGGTGCTGTTGTCTAAGACATTGCGGGAACCCGCCGGTGCGAGATTTGGAACCGTAATGCCGTATTGCTCCAACAGGCTTTGAATGTCTACCAGACGTTCGTTTAAGTTGCCGGCATAGGTGCCCAGCTGCGCCGCCAGGCTGGTAACGGAGGCACTGATGATGTAGAACAACACCCCAAACAGGGCCGATAGCCCCACCAAAATCAGCAGCAGGGCGATTGGGGTGGGAACCCGCTGCCGCCGCAGCCAACCGTAGATGGGGCTAAACAGCAGACTTAAAATTAAGGCAAACAAAAAGGGATTGAGAATCGGAGCCGCCACCCGCACTCCCCCCAACACAATAACGATGGCGGCCAGGTTAACCAGGACTCGGGACAGGGAAGGTAGTGGGGGAGAGGTGTTCATCGGAGTAACCCTATTAGAAAACGATTACACGTCGGATAGTGCGGTTTGCAAATTGGCCTCAGCTTCTTTCGATAGCGAGGTTTTGAGTACTTTACCGCCAAACGGCTTCACTTCCTCCAGCACCTTGTCAGGGGTGGCTTGCCGCACCAGCACAAACAGAGCCGAGGTCCCCGGTTCCAGGGTTGTGCCCAGTTCCTTCATAAAGTTGTCATCGATGCCATAATCAGACACCTTTCCAGCCAGGGCACCGCTGGCGGCTCCTACGGCAGCTCCGCCAATGGGAGAAAGGAACAGAGTCCCCAGCAGGAGGCCCCAAAATCCGCCACCGGCGGCCCCGGCGGCGGTGAGATTAACCGCCTGATTCAGCTTGACTTTGCCGTCCGGCTTCTTCACCACCACCACCGCATCTTCCAGTTCAATCAGGTGCTCTTTTTGTAACTTGGTCAGGGTGAGGCGAACTTCCTCAGCCTTAAACTCATCGTCGTACGCCACGACAATCAAATCACTCATGATGATGACCTCTATATAGATATAAAGAATGTAGAAATGACAGAACCAAATGCCGAAAGGAATGCGGCTAACAAATCGTGTTAGCCGCTTGCGTACCCCATCAATGGGTATTTATCCTAGGGGCACTGTAACCCTGAGTACAGCTGATCTTGAGCCGCGGATACCGCGGTAACCTCGTCTTGAATAGCGCTAGCGCCTTCACTGAGCGTGGCTTGATTAGGCACAGCACTGATGGCTTTATCCAGGTTTTTATAAGCCTGAGATAAATCCTCTATCCGGGCAACTTCTAAGTCTTGAAAATCAGATTGAATACTGTCCCAGGTTTGCCTAACACCGGCCTGGGCCTGCTTCAAGTCTTCAACGGTAGAACTGGGGCCAACGCTCTTCAGAGTGGCCAGGGAAGTTTTGAATTCGGCCAGACTGGTGCACAGGTTGGCTTGGGCCTCAGGCGCTGAAGACTGGGCACAACTGGCGGCCAGCAACAGGCAGGGAAGTGAAGTCAGAAAAACTCGATAATTCATTATCAAAATTTAGATTTAAGAGTGGATAGATGGGTTAAAAGCATGGGGATTAGGGTGGCAACCTCCGAATGAAATAGCGCTTATACGCGTCGGTCTTCTAACGCTTTGGACAGGCGATCGAGGGATTCAGCGGTGCGCATTTGCAGTGCTTCAGGAGAAGGGGCGGTGGGTTCTCCCTTTTGTCGCCAGAATCGTCGCTGGGCGTTTTCAATGGACCGAATCAGCAGAAAAATGCAAAAAGCAATTACCAGAAAATTCAGCACAGCCGCCAGAAATACGCCGTAGCGGATGCTATTGTAGGTCAGATTTTGCAACTGATCAACACCAGCGGCTTCCAGGGCAGGATTTAAAATGGCAGGGGTAATCACGTCTTCTACCAGGGAAGAAATAATTTTGCCAAAGGCTCCCCCAATAACGACGGCGATCGCCAGATCCAGGACGTTGCCACGGGCTAAAAAGGCCCTAAAATCGGCCCAAAATCCATTTTTTGCTTTAGCCATGGGTTTTTCTTCTCCTTTATGAAATGAAATAGATGGCGAAATGAAATAGATGGCGAAATGAAATAGATGGCGAAATGAAATAGATGGTTTGCAGTATCAGCTCTCAGCCAGCTGTCGTGCGCCGCTGCTCCGCACGGCCTCCGCCCTACACACCCAACCAAGCCTTCGGCTATGGTTGGAGCACTGCGACGGATCCAGATGGGGTGGGCACTGCCCACCAGCCTTAATTCAGTGCCATTCACATAGGATGCGTTATCAGCCTTTCACCCTGAACAAACCCTTCCAGGCTGGGCCTTTAGGCTTTAACGCATCGCTGACGGTATCTGCGTTAAGGCTTACCAGTTCGTGTACTGCTTGAAGTCGCCCGCCTCCGGCAGGTCCGCGTCGCGTCGCGCGGTGATCGACGGGTCATAGGGAATGGCCTTACCCAGCGGTGAATCGATCGGTGCCCACATGTACTCGCAGAACGAATGACCGACGACGGGCCCGGTCGCGCTGTCCTGGCGCAAACGCGCAGCGCCTTCCCACATGCCGCCGTTGAACAGTTGCGCTTCGGCGACCTCAACGATCGGGTCGGTGTAGAACACACCGACCGGCGTGGTCATCTTGCCGTATACCGGGTAATCGACGCCGGTGTACGGCGACTTCCACCACTTCAGCGGCTCGTAGACGAAGGCCGGGCCCATGTAGTACTGCACCGTGCCATCAGGCCGGATCACATTGAACCGGTTGGCTGAATCGGACGGCACGTACTCACCGGTCTTGGGGTCGCGGTAGGTGCGCCAGTTCAGGATGTCGCCGTTGTCCATGCGCGCCCAGCCCCAGGTGTAGCGGCAGTGCTCCATGCCAGGGATCCGTATGCGGCCCCACTGGTGCTCGTAGTACACCTGGCCGACCAGGTCGAGGTCCATGTCGTCGAGCTTCAGCTTGATTTCGGCTTCCATGCAGGGCGCGATGATGTACCAGGACAGCGATGCACCCGTGAACGGGTTGGCCAGGTTGTTCCTCACGTCGGTGCCCAGGCCTTCCTGGGTGAAGCCATAGGGCACCGGGCAGTGGAAGCCGGGTTTAACGACCCGCGCCCGGCAGTCGATCGAGAAAGGCGTCTGGTTTTTGAGCGCTTCGGTCGGTTTCGGCACGTTGGCCATCCAGCGGAATGATTGGTCTTTCGCATGGTATGAAAACAGACCTTCACTGCCGTCGTCGCCCTTGCCGACAACGTACTTGGCCCAGAACGCATCCGCCGCCACATCGGGGCCGGAGCCGCTTGAGGTCATCGGGCCACTTAATGAGTGCACAGCCTGCAAGAACTTCTTGCGCTCGATGTCCGTCATCGAGAACAACGAGTTCCAGACCGGTCGCCCCAGCTTTGCGTCCCAGCCGTACGAGGCCCAACTGAAGAACACTGAGTAGGGCTTGCCGGTGCGCTTGTCGTTGAAGAAGCCCGTAAAGTAGTGGGTTTCCTGATACTCGGCTCCACGGTACCACTCGCCGCCGTGCATCGCGTGATCGCGCGGCAGGTTGTAGATGCGCGTCCCGGTTTCGGTTTCAAACCCGGGACGATTCAATTGTTCAGAGGGCAAATTAGCAGTATTCGTCATGAGTTTCTCTTTTTACCATTGGTCAGTTTCACTTCGGTCAATCAATGCAGCCCTGTAGGCCTGTAGGCTGGCACCCCTGTCAAGGTGGTCCAAAAAGGAGGAAGTTTACTCCATCGAACTGGCCAAAAGCTTGATTATGCGTAGGGTGTGTCCCGGCCTCAGGCCCATCCTGCGATGGGGCAGAATACTCTGCCCTGGCCGGAACGCACCGTTTGCGTCAGGCAGGAAGCTTAATATCGGAAGCGATGCGTTACGGCCCAGCGTTAGAGTTTGTGAGGCTTTGGCCAGGTTAGTGGGCCGATAACGCATCCTATAGTGGTCGCAGATTCGGTCTACAGGACACCTGGATAGAACCAGCAGGGTCAGACCGATCAGCCTTTCGCTAGGTCGGGCGTCCAGGGGCCCTTCGGGTCATCTGGCAGGGATCGGGTGATCGCTGGGCCAGAGGACGGATCGTTGCCATCCGGCAGCGGCTTGGTCAGCGCAATCATCTCGGTAAAGCCGGTGGCGACAATCGGCCCGTCAGGGGAGCCTCGACGCAGCTGGATCACCCCTTCGATATAGGGCCCGGCCAGGGCATAGCCTTCCTGCTCGGGAAAAGTCGGCTCATAGTAGAAGATGCCCTGGGGCGTTTCCAACCGGCCGTACCAGGGATAGGACTTGCCCGACTTGGGCGAGGTCCACATTTTCGACGGAATCACCTTGATGCTGGGGCCGAACGCATAGCTGCGCTTGTAGGTGGTGCCGTCCATGAACACATAGCGGCCAACGTTATAGTGCGGATTCCGGAAATCCTCGCCTTCGTAGTACTGACGGAAGCTGATGCAATCGCCATTGTTGAAGCGGAACCAGGCCCAGAAATAGCGATACTGTAACGTGTTGCGGAAGTTGCCCCACTGATGTTCGAACCAGCCGTCGCCTTCGAAGCTGACGGTCCTGTCCTTGAGGGTCACCGTACCCTTCGCCGCCATCTTCGGAGCGGTGTAATAGTAGGTCAGGCCGAACATGGTTTCGGGATTCTGTCGATCCTGCGGATCGACCCCGATGCTTTCCAGCCCCCAATAGGCCATCGGCACATAGCCCGGTGCCTGCAGCGTTGCGGTCAGGTTCAGGCGGAAGGGCTGATTCCATTCGTTGTCCTTCGTGTTGTAGCCCGTCATCGTCCAGGTTTCGGTGGCGTGCCGGTAATCTGTGGTGAAACCGTTCTTGCCGTCATCAATGGCATAGCGGAAGAAGAAGTCTTTCGCGTCAGGGGCCGAGCCTTCGGTCTGGAGCGGGCCGGTGACGTAGGGCATGGAGGTGTGGAATTCGCCTGTGTCCAGGTTGTGAAAGGCGAACAGTACGTTGTGCAGCGGTCGTCCTTCTGTGGCCATCCAGCCCTGGCTGAGCGGCACCCAGAACACTGAGATGCGCTGACCCGTTTCCACATCGCGCCCGAGCACCGTGATGTAGTGCCACTCGTTGAAGTCGTTGCTCTGATAGAAGGCTCCGCCGTGCCAGGCATGGTCCCGCGGAAAGCTGTAAACTGCCTGACCGGTCGTGGTTTCCACGCCGGGGCTCTGGAATGGCGGTTGCTTCGCTGGGTCGACAGCAGCGGAAGCGGTTTGGGCATGGTCGTTCATGATAATTTCCTTTAGGTCGTGTTGAGCAAAGCACCTGCCCCCTAACCGGCTAGAACTAGAAGGGTCAGGGCAGCATGTATGAGTCGCTAGCCTGTAGGTTGGCTTGAGGGTGGGCGAAATCCAACAGCGGATCAGGCTTGGTCAGATTCCCCTGGGTTGCACCCACCCTCTGGTTGGCTACGACTTGGTTTTCTTCAGCGGCTCAGTCAGCGGCTGGTCGATGGGCCAGGACGGTACCTGAATGGGGCTGAAGGAAGATTCGGGCAGACCCGAAAACTTTTCGACGTAGGGGTTTGCGTCGTGGTATTCGCCAAAGCCCATACCCACGATGGGGCCATCGGGGCCGCCCTCACGGAAGTAAATCACCCCTTCGATATAGCCAGCAGTTTTGGTGCCGCCTTTGGTTTCCTGGGCGGGGTACTCAGGGCCGACGTAGTAGGTGCCCTGGGGGGTTTCCATGTAGCCCCAGAGGGGGTAGGTGCGATCGCTTTCCGGCGAGGTCCAGGTCTTGTCTACCTTCCACTGAAAGGCGGGGCCAAAGGCATATTCAGGATTCGATCCATTGCGGAAGTAGGCGTAGCGGTTCAGCTCAGGGTGAATGTCTTTAAAGCCCGGTTCGCCATAGTTGGTGCGCCAGGAAAAGAAGTCGCCGTTGTTGAGGCGGCAGTAGCCGTAGAAGTAGCGGGTGGTGCCGGAATCCGGGGCATTCATGTTGCCGTACTGCTGTTCAAACCAGGCCTGTCCCTTGACGCGAAACTCCCGCCCGTCAAAAATGCCCCGAGCATCGGTTTCCATGCGGGGAGCGGTGATGTAGTAGGACAGGTTGTGGAGGGTTTCGGGGTTGTAGTCCAGGCGCTTGGTGTAGCCGATCATCTCTAAACCGGCCTGGGCACTGGGCAGGTAGCCCGGTTCTCGCACTACCGAGGTGGCTTCCATGCGGAAGGCTGGTCCCTGCAACTGGGGAGCCCCGTTCCCCTGACCAAACCACTGCCAGGTGCGGGTGGGATGGTGGTAGGCGGTGCTGAAGGCGGCCTCCCCCTGGGAGCAAGCGTACTTGAAGCTGAAGTTAGGGTCATCCTCGGCGGTGCCTTCCGTCACCAGGGGGGCGGCAATCACCCCGGCGGAATTCTTGAAGTAGCCGGTTTCCAGGTCATGCAGAGAGATGAACGGCTGGAAGAAGGGCTGTGCCGTTTCTTTGTTCCAGCCCCGGCTGAGCACAGCCCAGAAGAGGGACATGCGATGGCCAGTTAGTTCATCGATCCCAACCATGGTCCAGTAGTGCCACTCGTCCCAGTAGTTGTTTTGGGTCATGGGGCCGCCGTGCCAGCGCAGATCTTGGGGGATGTTGTAGACACCGTGGGTAACGTTGGCAATACCGACGGGGGCCCAGGGCTGAATGTTGTCGTAATTTTTCATGATTATCTCTTGGATTACAACAGAATTGGCATGGTCTAAGCTCACTGTCAGCGGTCAGGTGTGAGCGGCTAGAAACTCCAGTAGATGAGGCTTAACGGACTCGGGGGCTTCCTGCTCGGTCCAGTGGCCGACGCCCGGAAGCAAAACTGTGCGCCAGAGGTTGGGGGCATTTTTCGGCAGGTTTTCGACGGCGACCTGGGAAATCTGCACCACCGGATCTTCTTCTCCGGCAATAAACAACAGGGGCTGCTCTAGGGGACGCCGGTTTAAAAATGGGGTGGCCTCCCACCAGAGATCCTGAGTTCGGTACCAGTTCAAGGCCCCACGAAAGCCGTTTTTTTCAAATGCTCGGGTGTACACCTCCAGGTCGGCCTGGGTGAGCCAGGCGGGTAAGGTCTCTGGATCGGTACAGGAGTCGAGGATGGTTTCATCGCGCCCAAACACGTAGCGCCAGCGGTGGGCCTGGGGAATAGAGCCGCCGAGGGAATAGAAGAACATTCGCTGCGATCGCCGCACATCTTTTTCCAGCACCGCCTCGGCCACCCCCGGCGGCTGAAAATACCACTGGTAGTACTGCCCACCGCTGGCTTCACCGAGTCGCTGCATGGCTGCCGTAGGCCGCATTGGGGGCCGCTCCCCGTAGTAGGGCACCCCCAGCAGGGTGACAGTGGAAAACAGGTCGGGCCGCAGCGCTGCTGTCCGTTGGCTGATGGTTGCTCCCCAGTCGTGACCGACAATGTGGGCCGGATTGTCCCGTGTCGCCCCCAGGGCCTGGGCCAGCTGCACCACATCCCCCACCAGATTATTCATGGTGTAAGCGGCCAGCGGTGCGGGGCAGTCGGTGTCGCCGTAGCCCCGCATGTCCGGCGCGACGGCATGGTAGCCAGCCGCGGCCACCGCCGGAATCAGATGGCGGTAGCTGTACCACAGCTCTGGATAGCCATGCACCATCAGCACCAGCGGCCCCTGGCCCTGCTCGGCAATATGCATGCGAATGCCGTTCACGTCGATATGGCGATGGTTAATCTGGTTCATAGGACTAGACTTGAGGGGAATTGGGGTTCAGGTTTCAGGTTTTGGATTCTGAGTGCTTAGTTTTGAGTTGCAGGTTGCAGGTTTTGGGTTCTGGGTTTTGGGTTGCAGAGTGAATTCAAAACTCAAAGCTCAAAACTCAAAACTTTTCACGCCTACGCTTTCTCCCCCGTCACCTGCCCACTCACGGTACGACCGGGCAAGTTACGGCTGGGAACCAGCCCCAGCAGAGCCAGGCCAGCGGTAAACAGCATGGCAATCCGCAGAGCTTTGAGGCGAGCGGTGGCATTGATCGTCAACAATTCCGTTTGGGTGGCGGCATCCAGTTCCGGTACGGCAGAGATGACCTGCTCCACCTGGTCGTTGCTCATAAATTTGACAGAGCTGAGATCGACCTGCTGCTTGAAGTCTTCGGGCAGGTTGGGGCTGCGCTCGATTAACCCCGAGGCAGAACTGCTGAGGGCGGCAATCAACACCACCCCCACCAGGGCGGGCCCCAGGGCACCGCCCAGGTTACTGCTGGTACCGCGCAAAGCACCTACGTCACTCCCCAGTTCGGGGGGCGAAGCAGACACCAGCACCATGCTCAGCACCGAGGTCAGCACCCCGTTAGCACCGCCCAACAGCCCCAAGCCCAGCAGCAGAAAGGGAGTATCCCACTGGTTGACAAAGATGAAGGCCAGCAAGACCAGTCCCACCGCTTCGATCAATTGGGCAATGAAAACAATATTTTTGGGGGCAAAGTGGGTAGCCAGATTGGCAGCGGCGATCGCCCCCCCAAACAGAAACACCGTGAAGGGCAGCAGCACCAGGGCCGTTTGTAGGGCCGAAAACCCTTGCACCAGCTGGGTATACAGCGGTACCGCAAAGCCAATACCGCCAGGAATCGCCATGGTCAAAATCAGAATTAAAATGCCCGATCGCTCCAGGGGCGTATCCAGCACCAGGGGCGACAGCAGGGGCATGCGGTCTTGCTTGAGGCGGTCAGCCTGGCGGCTGAAGAACGCCTGCAGCAGAAAAATTCCCACCCCAATCATCACCAGCACTGGCGACATGCCCACCAGGCTGAAGGGAGCATTGGGCTTGGCCAGCAGCAGCCCCCAGGCCCCAATCTGGTTGATGCCCATGACCAGAGACAGCACCCCCACCGCCGATAGCAGTGCCCCCAGGCCGTCAAAATCAAGCCGCTGCTTCGCCTTGGGGTTGTAGCGCAGCAGCAGGCCCAGCCCCAGGGCAACGAAGCCAGTTGCCGCTAGGGCAAAGTAGGCGGCACGCCAGCCAAAAGCATTAATAATGTAGCCCCCCGCCAGCAGCCCGGCAGAACTGCCGATGCCCATGGAGGCCCCCAAAAAACCCACAGCGGTGGCCTGCTGTTTGCCCTGGTAATTCGCCACAATCAGCGCCACCAGGGCCGGCACCAGGGTAGCTGCCCCAATCCCCGAAATCGCCTGCCCCGCCATAATGCCGCCGGGGATGGGGGTGAGGCCAATCACTACCATCCCCACCCCAAATAGTCCGACCCCAACCCGCAGCGCATTCAACGAACCAAAGGCTCGACCCAGCTTACCGGCCGATATCATCAGCGCTGCACCGACCAGGGAGTAAAGCACCAGACCGGTTTGCACAGTGGTTGCCGGGGTGTTCAGGTCGCTCACAATGGGACCCACGGCGGTATTGGTCACACTGATGTTTAGCACCACCAGCACCTGGGCCAGGCAAATCACTACCAATGGAAACCAGGACGCATTGCGTTCCTGGGCAGCGGCATCTGCGGCAGAAAAAGTTTGATTCGACATACAATAAAGCAATTCCAAACGGGAGTGATCAAGCATCTGGTAAAAGCAGCCCTACGGGGAGTTTCGAGCTAGCTTTCCGAGGGTCTCCTGATTACGCACTTCAGTCTACCCTTAGACTCTGCCTGATGAAAGTAAGAAAGTAGCATGAAACACGGAAATTCTGAGTAGGTAATGTTGCTGTAATTCATCCCGCCAGTTCATTGCCAACTCTTACAAAGTGTCTTTATCTTCAAAAGAATGACATGTCAAAATTGGACTCTACACAGGGTCCCTCGATTAAGCGAGTTTTTTGCCCCAGCGGCGTCTCCTTTGAAGCAGTCAATGTGATTCAGAGAGACACCGTGATATTCCAACGGCAGGAATCCCCTATTTTGGTGCAAAACCAGAGGAGGGAGAACATTTAAGGTGAATGGCACTAAAATAAGCCCAATTAAACTGCCAGTTGGGCTTTGAGGACCTGCCGTGAATGATGGAAGCAGGTCATATAGTGGCCAAGGGAGAGTCCGATGCTCTGAATGAAATGAGTTGATGGTTTAAGCATCGCGACATAATTTGGTGTGATCAAGGTATTGGCGTGATCAAGCTAAGTAGGTGTTTCTCGACCAGGCCTGATCCCTTTTGTACCAGGCTTTGTGGCCTTTTTCTACTTTCCTATTTCAGTACCATTACGCCACAGCCTGATTTAGAGTTTCTATTTTTTTAAGATTTTAGAGGCTTGTATCAGTTAGCTCAAGAAGTTACACTGATAAAGAAATTTTTGATAGAAGGATTATCGTGAGAGTCTTAAGGACAGGTCCTAACGATTCTCTAGCCTGTGGAATTGTTTGAATATCTAAAAAACCTGAAAGCTCTTTTGTCGAAGTCATAAAAGGGGCTTCCATTAGGTGATTTTTCTGTCAAAAGCTGTCACAAAAAATTCTAGCCATAATGAATAAGCCGGAGTCACACTCAAGTTTCCTCAAGACTCAGTGGAGATCCTCATTAGGACCTCCAGAACCATCATTGATTCAAAAGCAAGGTGACTGCAACATAAAAATCCCTGGTTTCGATTTCCATCCGATCGTTTTCTTGACTTCGGGTGGCCTGATCGTCTTTTTTGTTTTATTTACGTTAATATTTCGCGAAACGGCTGAGTCGACTTTTGCTTCGATTCAAAATCTTGTTGCAACAGCAACCGGCTGGTTTTTACTCATCGCTGCCACCACTTTTTTGCTGTTTGTCAGCTTAATCGCATTTAGCAAATTTGGCACTATCCGATTGGGGGGACAAGATGCTCGTCCTGAATTTCCTACCTCTGCCTGGTTAGCCATGTTACTCAGCGCAGGCATGGGAATTGGCCTCATGTTTTGGAGCGTCGCAGAACCCATTTCCCACTATCAAAATCCGCCCAGCTATCAAACGGTGATTGATCCTGCCACTCCGGCCGCAGCCAAACAGGCTTTAGGAATTACCTTTTTTCACTGGGGGTTTCATGCCTGGGGCATCTATGCCCTGGTGGGGCTATCGATTGCGTTTTTTTCCTACAATTGGGGCCTGCCGCTGACCATCCGTTCAGTGTTCTATCCTATTCTGGGCGATCGAATTTACGCATGGCCCGGCAACTTAGTTGATATTCTGGCGGTTCTTTCAACCCTGTTTGGTATTGCCACATCCCTGGGGTTTGGGGTTCAGCAGATCAATGCTGGATTTAACTTTTTGCTCAATTGGCCCATCACTACGGGTATACAAATTGCTTTGATTGTAATTATCACAGGACTTGCCACCGCTTCAGTGTTTTCAGGTTTGGGCAATGGCGTGCGGCGACTGAGCGAATTAAACATGATTCTCGCCGGTATCTTTATGCTGTTTATACTGGCGGTGGGGCCCACTTTATTTATTGCCGACTCCTTCATTGAAACCCTGGGTTACTACGCCACTAATTTGCCGGCCCTGAGCTTCTGGACAGAAAGTTTTACCAACACCCAATGGCAGCATCAATGGACTATTTTCTACTGGGGCTGGTGGATTTCCTGGTCTCCGTTTGTTGGAGTGTTTATTGCCCGCGTTTCGAAGGGGAGAACCGTTAGAGAATTTATTTTGGGCGTACTGCTGCTGCCCTCATTTATTACCTTTGTCTGGATGACAGTTTTTGGGGCAACAGCCCTCGTGACTGACTGGAATTCTATCGATAGCGTGATTAGTCAGGGGGTTGCTGCCGATATTTCAACAGCACTTTTTGTATTGCTGAGAGAACTCCCCTTCGCTGGCTTAACGTCAGTGATTGGCATTGTTCTGGTTGTGATTTTCTTTGTCACCTCCTCCGACTCTGGTTCCCTGGTGGTCGATAATTTGACCTCTGGCGGCAAACTGGCTACGCCTACATCCCAGCGGGTGTTTTGGGCGATTTTAGAGGGAATCCTTGCGGGAGTATTGCTGTTGGGTGGGGGGCTAGCGGCATTGCAAACAGCCTCCATTACCACCGGGTTGCCCTTTGCCATTGTGCTGCTGGTTATGTGCTACAGCGTCTACCGGGGGCTTAGTTATGAGTACACCGTAGTTATGCCCAAACAGCAGCTAGAAACCCATGAACGAGGACTAGGAAATCTTTGACACTCCCCGACCTAAAGGAACGGGGATTCTTGGTTCATCGAGACTCCGTTACCCAGCAGGATCTTGACTAGCAAGTTCCAACTGAGCAAGAGGGTGTCTCTCCCCCAGCGTAGACATTTCCCTGTGCCCCAGGGTATGGAGTCCAAGCTGCAGGATATTGATGGCGGCATTGTGGTCTCTATCCAATTCACAGCCACATTTGCAAATGTGAGTTCGGGTAGAGAGTGCTTTCATAAACTCCTGTATTTCCTGGCTACAATTGCCCTAACAGTAGCCAGGAATCATGCTTATTATGAGCTTGGGCATAAGACGCATATGGTCCAAGCTTAGTGGTAGACCGGGCACGAGCTAACCCAACACTGCGCCACACCTGGCCTTCCATGCTGGTCACAAAATCTCCGAAGTCGTGTTGCGCAGCATTGGGCGCTGGCATCAAGATCGCATCACTATTTGATTTGCCCATCCTTGCGCCCTAAATGCCCGCTATGCTTATTCAGCCTGGTTCGAGTGTCAGTCAATCAGGGTTTGAGCAAAACCGCCGCTAACTAGCGAATGACGCTTCGCGTTCATTCGCTAGTTAGCGGCGGGCGGAGTTTTCGCGGGTCGTCCTGGTTCTCGATGTACTTCAAAAGAGTTTCGATGCTGGCCCGTCCCCCAGTCGTAATCAAGCCATAGGCCCGGTTCCAGAAATAAGGCTTCCAGTAGAAAGGGCGTAGCTGTTCTGCAAACTCCTGGCGCATTTTTCGAGCTGATACCGATTTCAGATTTTTCACAAAGTCGGAGAGCCTAACCGTGGGGTCAACCTCGAACAGCAGATGAACATGGTCGGGTTCCCCGCCAAATTCAATCAGCTCTCCTCCCCACTTGGCCAACAAATCGGTGAATATCCCCTCTAGCCTGTCCAACATCTCCGCGTTCAGGCATTTGTGACGATACTTCATTGACAAGACCAGGTGATAGCACAGTCTGTAAGCACTGTGATTCCTCGTCCTCAAGGTGACAAAATCCTGTTCCATGTGCTACAACTTCAATATGAGTAAAGCTATTGTACGCACTGACAAATGGGGCTTGCAACCGTTGCCAGAAGTGAGACTTCACCTCCTGGCAACGGTTGAAGAGTACCGGGCTTACTGCAAGGCTCTGAGCTATGTGGTCATGGGTCACTGGCCAGAGTTAGCTGAAGCCCAAAGTTTTTGTGCGGCAGTGGAAAGGCTCATTCATCGCACCAACAAGAATCCAGACCCGAAATATTCCTATTTCGAGAAGCGGTTCTACAAGTTCCCGTCTTATCTGCGTCGTGCGGCCATCGAGTTTGTGAAAGGGCAGGTTTCGTCCTACCTGTCTCGATACCGAGCATGGCAGTCAGGCATTCGGAATCGTCGGGATGCTAAACCACCTGTCTTCAATGTGGATGCTGGATGTTATCCCGCACTCTACAAAGGGCAGTTGATAAAGTTTGATGCTCACCTGCTGGTGGCATGGATCAAGGTTTGGAACGGCTCTGATTGGGTCTGGGCAGAGGTGCCCATCACCAGCAAAAGACAGCGGCATCTGACCGGCTCAATCAAGTCTCCCTATCTGGTGATTTCGGAGAAGCACTGTCACCTGGCAGTGCCATTCGGCATCATTCCGCCAAAGTGGGAAACCGATGTGGTGTGTGCTGTAGACGTTGGGATTAACACCCTGGCTACAGCTTCAATTGTTTGTCCAGACGGCACTGTATTGGCGCGGAAGTTCATTCATCCGGCCTCTGACATAGACCGTCGAGATAAGCAGGCCAACATCATCCGACAAAAGGCCAAAAAGACCAAGATGTTGCACCGTGGATTTGCAAAGACTCCATACCGCAAGGCAAAAGGCATCAACGCCAATATTGCTCAGCAGGTATCTCGGCAAATTGTCAATTTTGCGCTGGAGCATGGAGCCAGCACCATCGTCTTTGAAGATCTGAAGGGCTGGCGACCCAAGGGAGGGAGGAAGCGGTCCAGCCTGAAACAGAAGTTTCATGGCTGGCTGCATCGCCGCCTGGTGACGCTGACGGAGCAAAAGTTCCAAGAAGAAGGCGGCAAAGTCGAGTACGTCTATGCTCGGGGAACATCATCCTGGGCCTTTGACGGCAGTGGCAAGGTGCAACGATCTAAGACCCAGTACGAGTTAGCGACATTTGCGACTGGTAAGCAATACAGTTGCGACCTGTCGGCCAGCTACAATATCGCAGCTCGATATCTGGCCTATAAACTGAAACTGACCCGCCGAAAGGACGGGCAGGTAGCGAAAGGCAAAAGTTCCTGCGCTACACCGAGAATGCCGGTCACCCTCTCTCTACTATGGGATTGGGAAGCCGCTTATGAACGCGAAGCGTCATGAGCGGAGCATTCACGACTCCATCCGGGGAATATCAAACCCATCCAGAGGGTTGTCTTCAAAATTATCGTAATTCAACCAGGGGGAGGACCCTATTTGTCGATATAAATTTGCTACCCCTCGGTTAAAGCCTAATATTCTTTCTATCAGATTAATCTGGGCATCTCGCAAATCGTCAATTTCTCTAAACAGCTCATCCTGTACATCCTCTCCCTCCTGAAATTGTTGGGTTAACTGCTGGACTCGGTCTGAACGCAGGTTTACCAGCAGTTCTGCAGATTCAATACTGGCCTAGTTTGCCAGCACATTGTAGTAAGCATCGGCTACATCCCGGCGAATGGCTTCTTGCAAGTTAGCCAGTTCAAGAATATTTCGATCTAAATCTTGTTCTACCAGGGAAGTATCCAGGGCAATACGGTTGTTGTCGTAAAGCGTCCAGTCTAAATTTAGTCCAACGAAATAATCTCCAGCGCGTTCTACCGTAGAACTTGAACCGCCACTGTTGAGAGTTGTATCGCCGGGGCCAACGGCGCCCTGAGCAACAACAGATAATACAGGATCATTTCTATTTTGAACTTCTGCCAGCCTGGCGTCTAACCGTTGGCGATCAGCTTCCAGAATGCGTAAATCGGTACGATAGCGATAGGCCATAATGAGCGTTTCTTCTAAGGTAGACGGCCATTGCTCAATCACCTGATCTACCGGTTCAGCCGGAACCGCTAATACCGTGGGATAAAGGCTTAAGATTTCAGCCAATTCAAATCTGGCAGCCTGCTGATCACGCAAATCCCGCAGCCGCCGCTGATAATTTTCCTGCAGCGATGCCCTGGCCCGCTCAACTTCCAGGTTGGAACCTCTGCCCTGAGCCTGTCGCTGTAAACTATCCTGAACTAAACCTAAATCTCGGGCAACGGCCTGTAGGGCAATGCTGACAAAAGCATTAGCTTCCTGCAGGTTGTAATAAAGAATCGAGACATCTGCGGGGATATTGATCAACGTTTGGCGAAGCCCTAACTCTGACTGGTCTAACTGAATTTCAGCCTGCTGTATGCGAGGATTTCGCTGATTATCTAAGATTTCATAGCGGACTGTCCCCAGCAGCTCAATGTTACGGCTGATGGCTTCGATATTATCTGTATTGCGAAAGAAATCTTCTTCATAGCCGGCCCCACCAATCAGATCTAGAAAGAGCTGGGGATAAAGGTCCTGGCGAGACAACGCCAGGTCAGTATTGGCGCTGTCAATATCAATGCCCCCTCGAACAATCTCCCGATTAGTTACCTTAGCTCGGTTGAGGGCCTGTCTTAGGGTAATGGGAACCGTTTCTGCTACTAATAATTCTTCAGGCTTTTGAGAGGCCGCAACAAATCTGTCGCTAGGAGGTATATCAAACAATGCTTCATCAGAAATGGGAGGAAGGGTGATCAGCCAGGGTTGGCCACTGGCTAAATCGAACCGCTGCAAATCCTCCAGAACATAGTCTGGCAGTGGCCCCAGGCTTTCCTCCAAAAACACCATTAAGTCCGCTGATCCGGATTCTGCTGACCCGGGTTCTGCCTGGGCCATGAAACCCACCTGGTTTGTTGTAGAGTCAGGAAACTGGACTGCATGACCTGAAGACGAATTAACCGGAGAAGAGGTTGCCCGCCCCGGCTCTGGCTCTAGGGTTAATTGAACCAGCATACAACCGATGCTTGTGGCGCAAAAGGTAGCAATTGTTGATGGCAAACCTAGCTGTTTCACGTCCGTGTGCTCCCTTAAAAGTTCTGCCAGGCTCAAGAATCAACATTCTCAGCTTGAGGTCTATCGCTAAGGGGGCATCCCAGTTTTGCCATAAGTATAAATACTGAGCGTCAAACTTAAAGATATCCCCTTCCCCGAGACTACTCATGGAGGCCGCTTAAAAAGCCGAAATTCAAGCCCACACCCGCGCTATCGCCGCTTTGCTCAATGCAGAAGCCGATGCTGAGCAGGTACAAACCCTGGCTGACATCGAAGAAACGGAGCGTTTCCAGCGGGGAAAGCCCAGTCCTGTGGCAACCTGCCCAGTGTAAGTTGATACCCGAACGACTTACCTGAAGAAGACTATCCCAGGCAATCACAGACGAGAAGCGAAAGTTTTGAACTTATACCTCTGTAACTTAAGGTCAATTCAGCCTAGCCCCCTCGACTCTGCCTGGTGAAAGTAAGAAATTTGCATGAAACAAAGAATTTCGAGCAAGATTGCCCACCAGACAAGAACTCTGGGCTTCTGGGTAGATACCAGACCTGCCTGGCCAGGTACACCTGAAAAGGAATCGCTAGTGGCGTTCACGGGAAATGAAACCGAGAGGCAGTACGCCAGGTCATTACCAAACTCTTACAAAGTGCCTTTATGATCAAAAAACGATACGCCAAAACAGGTCTCCAAAACAGTGAGTTAAGGCGTTCTTTCAGCACCGCCCCTTGCCTTACGGCGGGGGCTTTCTATCTGGACTGAGGCAATCTCCACTGGGGGGCCCCTTCTTATCGACTTCTTACTTTTATAAGCCATATTTACTCCATGGCATCCGCGATGTCTCTTGTCACCTCGCCTTGTGAGTTATTTTGGCTGAACCCTATGGGTAGACCCCTCTTGCAAAAGCATCTATCGTCTTTTTTCCTGGGAACGGCTTTGTGTTTTGGCCTGGCCGGTACGGGATGTCGTTCTATGCCCGAGGCTGAGGCCGGGGTGCCGTTGATTCCGGTCGATTTAGCCACCCTGCGGGCAGAAACGATTAAAGAAAGTACCGTTTTTGTCGGCAATCTGGAAGCCTTGCAAACGGCAGAAGTGCGCTCTGAGATTCAGGGGCGGATCGAGCAAGTGCTGGTGACTCCAGGGCAGCAGGTGGCGGCAGGTCAGGCGCTGATCCAACTGAAGCCAGACCAGACCGTGCCGCAGTTTCAAGGGGCTGTGGCCGGGGTCGATATTGCCATGGGTAACCGCGACAATTCCCTCAAGGCCCTGGATATTGCGAAAGCTCAGCGGGAAACTCTGAAATCAACCCTGGCGCTAGATACTGCCAATGTGGACCGGGCTGAACAGCTGGCCGCGGCTGGCGCCCTGGCGGAGATTCGACTGGATGAAGCCCGGGCCAAGCTAGCAGAAACCCGTAACCGGCTGATTGCGGCCGATGAGCAGGTGGCGGCGGCTGGGGTAGCGGTTCAGCAGGCGGAAGCCCAAATCCGCCAGGCCCAGGCCCAGGCGGATGCCTCCCTGGTGAGCGTTGGGTTTAAGAATGTGGTAGCGCCCATTGCCGGGGTGGTGGATGATGTGCAGGTCAAGGTGGGAGACTATGTCTCTACCGGGCAGCCCGTTACCACCGTCACCCAGGCCGAAACCCTGCTGTTAAATATGGAAGTGCCCCCAGAACAGGGCTCCCGGCTGAGGACGGGGTTGGCGGTAGAGCTGCTCAACCCCACCAGTAAAGAGCAGTTAGCCACGGGCAGTTTAACCTTTGTCTCGCCCAACGTGAATCGAGACACCCAGAGCATTTTAACCAAGGCCCAGTTTCGCAACGTCGAAGGATTGCTGCGGGATGGTCAGAATGTGGAAGCCCGGATTGTCTGGAACACTCGACCGGGCATTTTGATTCCCGTTACCGCCATTAGCCGGGTGGGCGGCAAAGAATTTGTCTACATGCTGGATGAAGACACCCCTGAAGACGGCAACCCGGTCGTGCGGCTGACGCCTGTCGAACTGGGGGATATCCAGGGAGACGACTTCCAGGTGATATCGGGTTTAGAGGAGGGCGACCGCATCGCCGTCTCTAACATTCTCAAGCTCAAGGATGGAGCCCCGGTAGAGCTCAATTCTGCATCCCAGCCCTAAAGGAGTGTCATGGCGCTGTTTTCAATCGCCACCAACTTTATCAAACGCCCGGTGCTGACTACGGTTTGCACCCTGGTCATTTTACTGGTGGGCGGAGTCTGTATTCCGCTGTTGCCGATCAATTATTTGCCCGATATTTCTCCCATTCGGATTGGGGTAAATGCCGCCTACACCGGAGCGGATGTGGAAACCGTTGAAAATACCGTGACCACCATCCTGGAGCGGGACATTACCGGTGTCGAGGGGATGGACTACATGACTTCCCAGAGCTATGCCGGGGCCAGCAGCATTTCGGTCTATTTCCCTCCCAGTGCCAACAAAGACATTAGCCAGGTAAATGTGCAGAATCGCGTGGCTCAGGCGCTGCCGAAGCTGCCGGGGCCGGTGCAGCAGTTGGGGGTGTCGACCCGGGCCTCGTCCACCAGTATTTTGCTGGTTTACGGCATTTTTGCCGAAGCGGGGCAGTACGACAGTATTTTCATCAGCAACTACGTTGACCTCAACATTACCGATGCGCTGAAGCGAGTGCCCGGGGTGGGGGATGTTTCAGTCTTTGGCCTGAAGCAAAATGCCATGCGCCTGTGGATTGATCCCAGAGCCCTGGCGGCGCGGCAGCTGACGATTTTAGACGTGAGCCGGGCCCTGCGATCGCAAAACGTGGTGGTCGGGGCCGGTTCCATCGGTCAGGAACCCGTCCCCACCGGTCAGGCCTATGAACTGCCCATCCGCATCAACGGGCAGTTTGAGACCACCGCTGACTTCGAAAACCTGGTGATCAAAACCCAGCCCAACGGCACCCTGGTGCGGCTGCGAGATGTCGGTTACGCCGAGTTAGGGGCCGAAAACTACGCCAGCAACGCCCTGGCCAACGGGCAGCCGGCCGTCGGCATTGCCATTTATCAGCTGCCCGGCAGTAATGCCCTGGACGTGGGGGCGAACGTCAAAGCTGCCCTGGAGGAGCTGAGCCAGAACTTCCCCCCCGGCTTAAGTCCGGTGCTGGTGTACGACACTACGGAGTTTATTCGGGTGTCGATTAAAGAGGTGTTTATCACCCTGCTCCAGGCCATCGGGCTGGTAATTCTGGTAATTTTCATTTTTCTGCAGGACTGGCGCACCACGGTAATTCCGGCCATTGCCATTCCGGTCTCGCTGATTGGGGCACTGGGCTTTGCCTTTGCCTTTGGCTTTTCCCTGAATAGCCTTACCCTGTTCGGCCTGATTCTGGCCACGGGGCTGGTGGTGGACGACGCCATTGTGATTGTCGAGGCCATCACCATCAAAATTTCCGAGGGACTACCCCCCCGGCAGGCCGCCATTGCGGTAATGGATGAAATTGCCGGGGCGGTGGTGTCTACCTCCCTGGTGCTGATGGCGGTGTTTATTCCCGTGGCGTTTTTTCCGGGAACGACGGGGCAGCTGTACCAGCAGTTTGCCCTGATTATTGCCTTCTCAGTGATCGTCTCTACCTTCAATGCCCTCAGCTTCAGCCCCAGCATGGCGGCCATTCTACTGCGGTCCCAGGCTGAAGTCGAAGCCGATGCCGCCGCTACGGGGGGCCCCCTGCGGTGGTTTTTTGATCAGTTCAATCGGGGCCTGGCCTGGATTTCCGCCCGCTATAAAGATGCCGTGACATACCTGATTCGCATCCGCTACATCGTCATGGCGGTGTTTGTGGCCGGGCTCTTTGCCACCTACTATATGTTCACCATCGTGCCTGGCGGGTTCGTACCGGCGGAAGACCAGGGCATTGTCATCGGCATTGTGCAGGCCCCCGACGGCGTGTCCGTCAGCTATACCGACGGGGCCCTGGAAGAGGTAATCACCGCCCTGGAAGAGGTGCCGGAAATTGAATCCTATTTTGTCGCCAGCGGTGCCGGTTTAGAGGGCAGAAGCCCCAACCAGGGTCTCTTTTTCGCCAAGCTCAAGCACTGGGATGAACGCCCCGGCAAAGACCAATCCATTACTGCGGTGCTGCGGCGCCTGAATCAGCGGTTCGCCGAAAATCAGCAGGCCAGCATTGTGGCCTTTAACCCGCCAGCGATTCCGGGCTTTAGCGCCACCGGAGAGTCAGAACTGCAGCTGCAGGACCGCACCGGGGGCAGCTACACCATCGATGACTTTCTGGTGGGGGCCAACGAAATTCTGGCGGTGGCCAACGAAAAGCCCCCCATTGGCAGGGCCTATACCCAGTTCACCTCCAGTACCCCCCAGCTGCAGATCGACCTCGACCGCAACCAGCTGGAGGCCCTGAATGTCGACTTTCAGCAGGCGCTGCAAACCATTGGCGCCTCCGTCGGCTCCAACTACGTGAATGACTTTGTGCTGGGCACCCGCAGTTACAAGGTGTTTGTGCAGGCGGAGGGCAACTATCGCAACTCCCCCGATGATCTGGAAACGCTGTTTGTGCAATCGCGCACCGGGCAATTGGTGCCCTTCGGCAAGCTGGCCACCATTACGCCCACCATTGGGCCCCAGAGCATCACCCACTACAACGGCTATCGGTCGATCAAACTACAGGTCAGCGAAGCCAGCGGCTATTCCAGCAGTCAGGCCATCGCCGCCATGGAAGACACCCTGGCGGAAGTGCCCCAGCCAGGGTTAGCCGCCGACTGGATTGGTCTGGCCAAAGAACAGCTGGCCGCCGGCAGTCTAGGGGCGCTGGTGTTCCTGTTCGGCATCATCATGGTGTTTCTCACCCTGGCCGCCCAGTACGAGAGCTACGTCGATCCGATCATTATTTTGCTGACGGTGCCCCTGGCCATGCTGGGGGCCCTGGCCTTCATTGCGGCCCGGGGACTAAACAACGACGTTTACGTGCAGGTGGCGCTGGTTATGCTAATTGGCCTGGCCAGTAAGAACGCCATTTTGATTGTGGAATTTGCCAACCAGTCCCGGCAGACGGGGCTAACCCTGGTGCAGTCGGCCCAACGAGCTGCAGAAGAACGCTTCCGACCGATTCTGATGACCGCCATTTCCTCCCTGGTGGGCTTTTTTCCCCTGGTGATCGCCACCGGGGCGGGCTCGGCTTCCCGCTGGGCCATTGGCACCGCCCTGTTTGGGGGGCTGCTGGTGGCCACGGTGCTGAGCTTTTTGATTGTGCCGGTGCTGTATGTGGTGATTAAAAGCCTGGAAGCCCACTTCCTGGGCAGCAAAACCCCGCCCCCCGGGAACGATGATGCATCGGGCCACGGCTTAACCCAAAAGGATGGCCGCATCGTTCCCGACGTTGATCCGGGGCTGGGGTCTTATCCTGAAGCCGAGAAGCCCCTGCATCAGCCCTTTCAGGAAGGGGAAACTCCCACCTGAGGGTACGGCCCTCCCCAGGTCCCCCGGCAAGAACAGTGCCGACAAGAACAGTGAAGGACGAACTGACCATGAACTGGCGCAGAATGATTTACACCGGACTGGTGAATACGGCCATTGGCATTGGCCTGGGCCTGGTGCTGGCCAAAATCGTCGAGACCCCCTACACCAGCCCCGTCTATCGCCACCTGGATCGGGTCTACATGGTGGTCGGGGGGGCCGGGGGCTTTATCGTCGGCTGCAGCTGGGAAGGGCTAAGGCAGCTGAAAGTAAAGCGCGACTGGGAAGAGAGTCAGCAGCCCCCCCGCAAATCATCGTAGGATTCCCCTCTAAACCCCATGGTCCATAACCCCCTACTCACCATCCAAATTGATCTGCTGCTGCTGCTGTTGATCGCCAGTCTGGCCGCCGTTATCCTGACGCGCCTGCAGTTTCCCTACACCGTGGGACTGGTGCTGCTGGGGCTGCTGCTGGGAGGACTGGCCGACTGGTTTCCCGCCCTGGACGTGTTGAACAGCCTCAACCTGTCCCACGATTTGATTCTGTTTGTATTTGTGCCGCCCTTGATTTTTGAGTCGGCCATCAACCTGGATGGTCGCCTGCTGCTGCGTAACCTGACCCCAGTGCTGACCCTGGCGGGGCCAGGATTGCTAATCTCGACGGCGATTGTGGGAGCCATTGTCACCTGGGGAACGCCGCTCACCCTGGGTCAGGCATTGCTGTTTGGCAGCTTGATTTCCGCCACCGACCCGGTGGCAGTAATTGCTCTGTTCAAAGAGCTGGGGGCGCCCAAGCAACTGTCCATCCTGGTCGAGGGAGAAAGCCTGTTTAACGACGCCACCGCCATTGTGGCCTTCAATATCATTCTGGCTCTGGTGCTGTCAGGGGCCCCCCTGGGTGGTGACACCCTGCTGCAGGGGGGCATCAGTTTTTTGATGGCCTTTGTCGGCGGCCTGGTGGTGGGAGCCGCTTTAGGCTTTTTAGGGCAGTTTCCCCTGCGGTGGGCTAAGGATAACTGGCTGGTGCTGTCTACCCTGTCCCTGGTGTTTGCCTACGGCACCTTCCTGCTAGCGGAAGAGGTGTTTGGCGTATCGGGAGTGATTGCCATCGTCAGCGCCGGTCTGGTGGTGGGCTGGTTGGCCGATGTTTACCTCGACCCCGAAGTCAAGACCTCTGGCAAAGAGTTCTGGGAATATGTGGCGTTTCTGGCCAACAGCCTGATCTTTTTGCTGGTGGGCATTACCGCCGCTGGATTTGATATTGTCTCTGAGCTGACTGAGGCGGGCGCGGTGCTGGGGGCGCTGGGGGTGGCGGTGCTGGCCATTCTGGTGTCCCGGGCGGTGGTGGTGTTTGGCTTAACCTTTCTGGTCAATGGGGTAAGACCCCATGACCGGGTAAGCTGGCCCTTCCAGGGGGTGAGTTACTGGGGCGGTCTCCGCGGGGCGGTCTGTCTGGCTCTGGCCTTGAGTTTTGATCCCCAGTTCCCCAACCGTAACCTGATGGTGCTGCTGACCCTGGGGGTGGCCCTGTTTACCCTGCTCATACCCGGTACCACCATCTCTCGCCTCATGCATTATCTGGGGCTTGATCAACCGCCCGTTCTAGAGCAGGTCAAACTGCAGCTTGGGCACATCGTGGCAGACCAGCAAGCCCTCAATGATCTGGCCGCCCTGAAAACCAACACAGAAGTTTTTTTCGCAGACCCGATTGACCAGATGGCAGCGGAACAGCAGCAAAACCTGGAGCAGTCTCAACAATCCCTGCGGCAGTTAGCGCAGCGGTTAGACCTGGAACCAGACCAGGTGAAACAGTTGCTGTGGCTCATCGCCCTTTCCGCAGAAAAGGCTTATTACCGTCGCGTTTATGATGCCGGGTTGGTTTCTCCCAAGGTGCTGGACCAGGTGAACCTGCTGGTGTCGCTCAAATCCGATGCCGTGAAGCGGGGAGACATACCGCCAGACCCGGAGGATATTGATCCGGTGGAGTTTCGGCTGCAGAATCTGCGCTATCGCCTGACGGAGCGGTATTTGCCGAACAGTAAAGCCTTGCAGGTGTTGCGATCGCAATTACTCAGTGCCCAATAAGCCTACTATGCCGTGCAACTCTATGCGGCGCAACAGGTACCCCAGGAGCTGCAGCACATCGCCACCGCCGCCAAAATTCCAGAGGATCTGCTGCAATCCTGTCTGGATGCCTACCAGCAAAGCCGTACAGAAGCCCTGGCCGAACTTAACCGCATTGCCAAGGAAAATCCTGCCGCGGCGCAGGTTTTCCAGCGGCAGACCCTGGAACGGCTAACCCAAAGAAGCCGGACGAAACTTCTCAAGGAAATGCAAGCAGAAGGGTTAGTTGCCATGCACAGTAGAGCTTAAGGAACAATGCGTCATCAGAGTACCTGACCCCATCTTTATCTGTCCGATAAGTTTTTTGACTCACATTCTCCGTTGTCTAATTTAGAGGTTCAGCCCTATGAAAATAGAACGTTCTAACCAGCCAAATCTAACTCCCGAAGAGCAGGTCCGTCAGTCAGCCCAGGGGGATTTCAACAACGCCGGGCTGAAGCCCAATATTATGACCGCATCTGGTTCTCCAGGATTCAGTCTTTGTGCTGCCAACTACCACCCTGGGAGGCTGGCTAAAGATGTGTCAGGCAGTCAACATAACCAGAGTGTCTGGTGGTTTCATGAGCAAGGAGTGTTTCAGTACATGTGAACGCGAGTGCTCGACTAAATATCGAGGACTCACGTAGACGACTCAGTAAATTAAGACACTAATTTCATTATCAGTACCCCCCTCAACTCCCGAAAATCAACGTTTGAAACGTCGAAAACTCGTTCTTTAGATTGGACTTTTTATTGGGGTAAAATTGGGGTAATCAACTTTTGATGCCCCTTAAACCATTGATGTGTATGAATTGACCACTCGATTCGTAATCGAGCGGTCGCGGGTTCAAATCCCGCCATCGGCTTAAACGCTATAACACCTATTATAAAAGGCTTTCGGGGAAGGCTAGCTGCCATTTAGCTTCCACGATGGTCATGCTGGGAACTGCGCTCGGTAAAGCCTCTACACAGGTTTGATGAGTATCTTTCATACAAACCATGAAGGGGGATTTTGGTAACCTCTGCTACAAAACACTAGCATGGGGGTATAACGCAGATACAGGAGTTCCCGTAATGAGATACCAACTGAGCTGGCATCGTAATCAATCCCTCGATCCCTCTCCCGCCAAAACTTCTAAAGGCTCGGCTAGAGCTAAATGGGAAGATAGATTCAGCTTAAGCTGGCATGTCAACCACCCGCTAGATGTTCCCTTTAAGGATGAACGCCAGGAACCGGCTCAAACCCATCGGCAGGGAAAATTCAGTAACTTCTGGCATGTTGCTATGGCACGTCTGATGATGCCGAGCGAACCCCAGGTTTGGCAAAGCGTGAATGCCGCTGGCCAGATCACCTGGAACGCCTACGATGCAAATAGCGAAAAAGCAGTCTATGGCGTTTCTGAAACCGAGTTGCGAAGCTGGTTAGAGAACTTGCACTACCAGAATTAGGTGATATCTCCGGTAGGGGCGAAACATTCGGCCAATCACTTGCGGGTGATCCTTAAAGCTCCTAACAGAAGGCTGCGCCCCTACTCCTCAAAACCCAGTTCCTGCGGCGATGCCCGCTGCTGGGCAACGGTGCAAACAGTTCCACCGGCCATGGCGTAGTCCACGTTCCCCGCCTGTACCACAATGATGGACCCTGGCTCGGCTCGATAAATGGCGGCATGGAGCATCAGGTTATCCCCCGGTGGGCAGCTCACCGTGTAGGCAGGAGCAGCAATCCGGGGTATGGACGACCACATGGCCCGAAGGCCCGTCTTGTCCAAGTCCAGAAGTGGCGTTTTGCCTTATGGCGATCGCACCCCCTGGTATTATCAATGGGGCAACTTTTGAAGTTGCTCCATCGTCCGGATTTCGGGCATAGAGATATGCCTTGAGTAACAGGAGGGAATCAACGCGATCGCATCCAGCCAAAACCAATAGAATAGCCTACAGCCCATAGCCCTTCCCCTATGACTTCTCAGCTCAAACACAAACTAAAACACCGGATGCTGCTGTTCTGTACCGCGCTGCTGGCGGTGGTGATGCTGGGTGGGCCTGCGATCGCATTTTCACCCCTGGTAGTGCCCTGGGGGGTTAATCCGTGGGAGGAAGCTGAGCCGATGCCCCAGAGCTTCCAAAAAATTCGGGGGGTGTGGCTGACTACCAACGACATCAATATCCTGCGGGATTCCTCCCGGGTGCAGAGCGCTATGGCCGAGTTGTCTCAGCTCAACTTCAATACGGTCTATCCAGTGGTCTGGAATTCGGGCTATGCCCTTTATCCCAGCGTGATTGCCCAGCGCGCCGGGATCCCCTACAGTCACCAAGGCGCTGCGGGGCAGGACATTCTGGCTGACGTAATTAACCAGGCTCACCGCCAGGGCTTGTTGGTAATCCCGTGGTTTGAGTTTGGCTTTATGGCTCCGCCGTCATCCGAGTTGGCGCTGGCCCACCCGGACTGGCTGACCCAGCGCCAGGACGGCAGCCAGACCTCTGGCAGTGCGGCTGGGGAAGTGGTGTGGCTCAACCCGTTTAAGCCTGAGGTGCAGCAGTTTATCACCAGCCTGGTTGCCGAAATTGCCATCCGCTACGACATTGACGGCATTCAGTTCGACGACCATACGGCCCTGCCCAGCGACTTTGGCTATGACCCCTACACCCTGGCGCTATACCAGCAGGAAACCCAACAGCCGGTGCCGAGTAACCCCCGGGACCCGGCCTGGATGCGCTGGCGGGCGGATAAGATTACAGACTTTGTGGCTCAGCTTAACCAGACCATGAAACAGCATCGTCCCCAGGCCATCTTTTCGGTGTCGCCTAATCCCTATGACACGGCTTATAAAGCGTTTTTGCAAGATTGGGTAGGCTGGATCAACCGTGGTTTAGTGGATGAACTGCTGGTGCAGGTCTACCGCTGGGATATGAACAGCTTTACGGAGCAAATTCTGCGGCCCGAAATTCAGATGGCCCAAACTCAAATCCCGGTGGGTATTGGTATCATAACCGGGTTACGCAATCGCCCTATGCCAATATCGATGATTCAATCCCAGGTAATGCAAGCGACGACCCAGGGATTAGGGGTGGCCTTTTTCTACTACGAAACCCTCTGGTACGATGCGCCGGAGCCCGTGGAAGAGCGCCAGGCCCATTTCCGGGATTTGTTTAGCGTACCAGCGTCCCGGTTCAGCCAACGCTAAGTTCGTTAGGATGCATTAGGGCAGGCCCCCCTGTGGCGTTGCTGTGCTCCAGGGTGGCAATGGCGTTGAGGAAAGCAATTTTGGCAGTTAACTCCGCGTTTTGAGCTGTCACCAGATCATCTTCCCTTTGCACTCAAACTCAACCGCTGCCTCCTTCTCTCTGCATGGGTAAGCAAGATGGCCCCGCCGGGGGTGTGGGCGCGTTGGTAATTCTCTATGGGATAAACCTATTGCATTGAGAATAGAAGCTAATCCTGAGATATTTCTAGAAAACCCTGTACACTTTTGCGTTATCTAGCGTGATTCTGGCGACGGTGAGTACCGCTAAGCAGGCTCAAAACGACGGGTCTCAGAAGTAGGGTGGGTAGTACCAGCCCTACAATTGCTTCTCTGTGTCAAGGTACCGGGTCCTTTAAGCGTTTTGGCTTCCTATCCAGGGACCCCAGACAGGCACCCGGTACCTGAACTTACTCTCTCCCTCCCTTGCTCTCTACTCCATAGGCGTAATCCTGCGAGACATCACGCTGATGTACTCACCGTTGCGCCCGGTGGGGATGGGTTCTAACCAGGCGATTCTTTCGCAATATCGCAGTACTTCCATACGGTTGATGGCTTCGGTGACGGCGGCATAGTCGCCCAGCAGGATGTGGCAGAGCCGGTCGGGGTGGTAGGTGGGCAGCTTGAATTGTGTGGAGACGGTTCGGTCTCCGGGGTTATCGTAGGTCATACGGGTTTCTCCGTTTTCGGTTTAGGAAAACGGGGAACTTATCTAGCGGTCCCAATGAAGGTAAAACAAGACGCCAGATCTTAGAATGGCTTCTAGATCATCGCCAGCTTACCCGGTCTAAGTTGGGATGGTACAGGGGGCTTGGGAAGTGCCACCTTCCCTTGCTCCTGCCTAGATTCCATTCCCCGTGGAAGCATTTTATGTTAAGTCCGCTGGGAGTTCAACCGTATTGATGAAGCTCAAACCATGAACCTCGGTAGGCCCTATGATTCAAATTCAACTCAATCTACCGGAAAGTGCCTTTTCGGCTCTACGCAGCACCCCAGATGAGTTTGGCCGAGAACTGCTGATTGCCGCTGTGGTGAAGTGGTACGAAGTGGGGATGATTTCTCAATCAAAAGCGGCGGAAATTGCGGGCATTAGTCGGCAGGAGTTTTTAGCGGCGTTGAATCGTTTTGAGGTATCACCGTTTCAAACTACCCCTGAAGAGTTGGAAGAAGAACTGCGCCGTGGCTAGACGATGGGTGGTGAATGCATCTCTAAAATTGAAGTCAAAGTAGGGTGGGCATTGCCCACCACCCCATTTATTCACCCACCACCAACCCCTCCCCCTCAAACTCAACCGCTGCCTCCTTTCCTCCACATTGGCACCCCCAATCCTCTCTATAAAACCCTTCCCTTACAAACTGCCGAAAACTCGAAAACTCCCACTGATGGGGACACTCCACCAACCCATGCTTCACCGGGTTGTAGTGCAAATAATTGATGTGCCCGACCCAATCGGCCTCGTCGCGAATGGTGTGCTCCCAAAATCGTCGTTGCCATACGTCGCTTTCCCGTTGCCGTTGGCGAGAGATAGAAACATCCTGCGGTAGAGCAAAACTGCCCTTAAGGGATCGGGTAAATAATACCTTCAGCCGCCCGACTCGCTTTGAGTAATTGTCGTCGTCTTGGGGCAGGGTCCATACAAAATGAATGTGATCGGGCAGTATGACGGCGGCTGTAATGTCGAAGGGCATTTCAGCCTTGACGGTGGCGGCGGCTCGACGTAGACGTTTTACGTTGTCGGGTTCCGCGAAGATAGGTCTGCGGTTGAAGGTGACCAGGGTGAGAAAGATGGCCCCACCGGGGATGTAGGCGCGTCGGTAATCGGGCATTTGGGAGAAGGGAAAGAGACTCCGAAATAGTATTCCCGGTTGACTGGTGATAGCTTGGTGGGAAGGTGGGCAGTGCCCACCCTACAGTTACTGCGATGATGAGTTTCAAACTTCCCTGGCCGATGAGCTAGAACGGTTGTCGAGTGAGTAGGGTGGGCACTGCCAGCCCTACAATTACTGATTGAACCCATCGCCCATCACAGCAAAGGGAGATTTTATGGACGCGCTGAAGATTCTACAAGCATCTGATCGGGCCAACTGGGATTATGACGATGAAGCTGATGTCTTATACCTTTCAGTTGGTGAACCTCGCCCTGCGGTTGGTGTCGATATTGGCGATGATGTGGTGCTGCGCTACGACGAAGAAACTCAGGAAGTTATTGGCCTGACGGTGATTGGATTACGAGCCAAGCTTGCTAAGGCGGATTAGTAGGGTGGGCACTGCCAGCCCTACAATTACCTTAAATTAAGTCAGCGCTACGAATATATATAAGAGACAAGTAATCAGATCAGAAACTCTTTTTATGCCAACTCAAACTCTCGCTCAAATCATACCCAGCATAATAGGTGGTTCTGTATCAATAGTTTTGGGAATTATGGCTTCTTATGTATATGAAAGATGTTACAAGCCAAAAATTCTTCCGTTTTATTATAAAGAACATTTTCGATTAAAAAATCGAATTACTAAAATTGACGGATTTACCGTTATAGCATTCTGGAATGAAGGAACAGAAACCATAAAAGGTATAGATATTAATCCACACAATAAAATTGTGATAAGTTGTGTAGATAAGGACGACTATCCTGATAGTTATTACTCCGCAAGTATACCGTACAAGTCGGATAATCCATCCCAAAAAAATGAGAGTGATTTTCCCAACAATAGCTTTGAGCTTGAAGAAGCCTTTATAAATGGCTCTAAATACGGTTATAAAATTTATCTTATATCATTTATTGAGCTAAAGAGCAAAGAAGGTGTCCTTATAGAAGTTTTTCACAATGCTAAATCTCGCATTATATTTGAAGGGGCAATTGTCGGGCATGGGAAAATCAATTTTTCAAGAGTGAAATTTAGCGAAAAACCTTTCCCTTATATGTTATGGCTAGCTCTATTTGGAGCATTTTCTATATTTGCTTTTTATGTTGGAACGATGGGATTAATGATAACTAATCACTTGTTAAAAGAACCGCCTGAGCTCTTGGTAAGAATATTATCCTTTTGCATGCTTGTCGGTGCGTTGGTAGGTTATTTTGCCTTTTCTTTTTTCTTCTCTTTAAGATTATGGGAGAAACAACTAAGATTGATTCCAGACAATATTAAGGAGTATTTTCGTGATTAAGAGTTTCGTAGAATGGGCTGGCAAAGTAAAATTCGGTTGGGCATTGCCCACCACCCAACTTATTCACCCGCCATTCCCCTCCCCCTCACCCCCTATCATTTTCTTGAGTGCCCTTCAGAAAGTCAAAGTAGGGTGGGCTGTGCCTACCCTATAGCTCTCTCCTTTTATATTGACAGACAAACTAACTTATATTAGAGAATACTAAGATTAGTACAAACATCTTGAGGAAGCATAATGGAAAGCAAAACTATAAATATCTTCGAACATGACTATGTATTGAAACCTGACCAAGATACAGGTGGATTTTACTTTACTGTATGTAGGGTTGAGTATAAAGTTTATGAAACTGAAAAATCTCAAGGCATAGTGCTTAATCGTTGCCCTGATGGATTTTGTGATGCTTGTGATACCCAGTTTACAACTATTAAAGAAGCTGTTCAGTTCGCAGATCTCTACGAAAGAATGATTCAATTCACCTTTTGCACGGAAGAATCTAAGGAAACAGCTATTCAGCGTTTATCTTATGTTGTAGAAGATTTGGTGCAAATGTTTATGCCAAGAAATTGATTACCTATAGTACCTGAAGAAGTTAATGATTTCAACTTATTAAGGTTGATCGCAGCCGCTATCTTTATATTTTTACTGCACATCTATTCCTCGGGCTTTCCAAAAATCGATTCGATCCTGATTCGCCCGTTCAATTTGTGCCTGGCGAAGATTCTCATTCAGCAGCTCAGTAATCTGCTGCCTCATAAAAGACTGATAATTGTCGCCTTTCCCTTGAACGGGCTGCAATTTACTGATAACCTCTGCTCCCAAGCCTTTCCACCAAAGATTCTGCTGAGAAGACAAATTCAGGCCATAGAGAACGTAGTTAGCGAAATGCTCGCAGTTGTTGACGGCAATGCTATACTTGGCTGCTTCCATAAACTGGCAAACTCTCTCCAGTTGAACACTGGTAATCTTAACATTGCCTTGTAGTTCCAGACCTTTAGGTCCCCAACCGAGGGAATTTCCTAGACTGCCAGTTTCACTGAGAAAGTAATGGTCAGCAAGACCAGCCAGGGATTGAATTGGTGTTTTGCAGACTTTAAGAACGCTGGTTTCAACGAGTTTGAATCCCATAATTCTATCTCTTAGGTGGAGTATATCGAATCATCGAAACATAAATCACCGCCAGGGTCAGACGCTGCCAGTTGGGCTGATTCAGGGTAAAAGCCAACCCTCCAAACAAAGCCAGCCAGCCCACCGGGCCGATGGCTAATGCGATCATCTGGCTCATCCCCATATAAACCGCAAACGGTAGAGTAATGCCAAGGGCACTGGTCAACCCACCCAGCACCGTGCTGGCCATCAAATACACCCCAAACCCACTGGCCTTAGCGGCAGCCATCGCTCCCCCCGTCAGCAGCAAACCTTCCAGACCAGGATCATCACTGTTGCGCTGCATCTCCAGAATCACCTTTTCCCGCTGGTCTGGGGGCAGTTGGTCAAACATATCCTGAAACACCTTCGCCACCACAGTATTCTCAATTTCGTAGGCTTCAAGCTGTTCCCAGCGTCGCCCATTGAGAAAAGCCAGCCAGTCAACCCCCACATGGTCGGCAACATCCGTGACCACCTGCTTCCAGGACTCATCCCAAAAGAGCTGCCCAATGCTGCCAGCCCGTAAATAGCGGATGTGGTTACAGAGGGTGTCGGGGTCGCTGCCGAAGCCCGAGCCGGTCAGATCTCCCAGATTGTGGCGCTGCTCAGAAGTAGCGGCTTTGGCGATTTTCCTGAATTCACGCAATGACATGGCAGAACGGTTATGCAAGATATCTCTGTTCTGGCATGGGAAGATTCAAACAAGCACTATTTTGAAGGAAGTTATCTAAACTTTTAATCGGTGGCGTAGCAATTTGCATAGATCTCACCCATCAGTTCTTTGCTTTGATAAAGCTGCAACCTAAAATATTTATTTATGAAAATTCCTAACGCAGCTCAAGCTATCGTCGATATTCGTAAACTGCGCAGTTATTGCCTTAACCCTGACCACGATGATGGTAAACACAAGGCCCGACGATTCTTCTCCATGCTCGGGATGACAGCTGATGATGCAGAAGCCTTACGGCAAGTGCTGCTTGAAGTGGTTCAAACCCACGAAGCACGGTTGGGCAGGCAAGACCAGTTTGGACAACGCTATACCCTAGACTTTGAAATGGAGTGGCAAAATAAAAGAGCAACATTGCGGAGCGGCTGGATCATCGAACATGGTTCAGACATCCCCAGGTTGACGACGTGCTTTCCTCCTTAGTACACAGAGGTGATCAGCAATATGAATAGCTCTCCCAAGCTTTTAGATGTTGTCGCCCTGACGGTTGACCTTCCACAGTACAACCTCTGGCGAGGGCAGGTTGGTACCGTTGTTGAAACCTTGTCTGGTGGAACAGCCTTTGAAGTCGAGTTTAGCGATCGAGAAGGGCGTACTTATGAATCTCTAGGGCTGCTTCCAGAACAAATTATGGTGCTGCACTTTGAACCCACACCCCCAGGGACTAAAGTTGAGATGGCTACCGCTTAATTAGCTGGCATCATTCCCATGAGCATCCTCCTTCCTCCACAGCTTCAATCCCTTCCGGCCTCTTTCCCCGTTGAGGGGGCTGTCAACATTGTGGTGGAAGACGGTATTCCTATCTTTCGGGCCTCTCAACTCGTTCAGCAGCGCATAGAGACCTTACTTGATAAGCAGGCAGACGACCACCTTAGCCCAGAAGAAATCTCCGAACTGGATCGCTACGAAGAGATTGACGACTATCTAAGCTTTGTGAATCGCACCATTCGCAACCTCTACCTTAACCAGCTAAACACTACCGGTAGCAATGGCGCGGAGTAAGCTCCCCCTGGAAATACAGCAACAGGTTCGGCAACGAGCCAACTGCCTTTGTAAATACTGTCATGTTTCAGAGCAGTGGCAATACGTTCAGTTCACCATTGATCACATCGTTCCATTAAAGTGTGGGGCCAGGAAACCCTCGACAACCTTGCTCTCGCCTGTTTCCACTGCAATCGCTATAAGTCATCATTGAACTCGGCGATTGATCCGCAGACAGATCAGCAGGTTGCTCTGTTCAATCCCAGAACTCAGAATTGGCAAGAGCATTTCATCTGGTCAGCAGATTGCTTAAAAATAGTAGGGTTAACTGCTGTTGGCAGAGCAACGGTCGAAGCTCTCAGACTGAATCGAGAACGCATTTTGGCGATTCGTGCCGCTGACAAAACGGTGGGTCGCCATCCCCCTCCGGAAGATCCTGTACAAAACCAGTAGGGTTGCGTTCGGCCACCCACCGATCCGTCACCTGGGACAGGGATTCGCCGGATTGAATTGAAAGCAGAAGTAGGGTGGGCAGTGCCGAGAGTGTTCTGATTTTTGTGTAAGGGCCAATCAGCCGATTAATCAAGTTTTCTGCAAGCCTTGTAGGGCAGGCGTCTCGCCTGCTCAGCTTATTCGCTGAGCATTGCCCCAAAGCACAGCCCGTAACCCTGCATGGCAAACCTTCAGGCAAGGCCCCACTCTACTCCTCCAAGCTCAATTCGTAGCGTTTCAACAACTTCAGCAGTTTCTCTCGGTCGAGCCACTTCTTCACCTTGCCATAGGCATCAACCCGAGCAATGAAAGGAGCTGAATGACTATAGGCAAACCGCTTCATTTTTTCAACGGCCCTTTTTACATCTCGCTCAAGTTCAGCACTAGGGGCACTACCACCCGACAACGCAAACACTTTTGCATTGCCCCTTGCTACCGCAGCCACCTCAGCAACATTGATACCAATTTTCATATCCCTGGTAATGACAAACCAACCCCGCTGGCTTACCTCGGCCAACCATTTCACATCCGGGGTTTACAAAGGGAAATGATCAGACAATAGCTCTACCCTCACCCCAGCATTACGGAGGACGTTAGGGATTCGTCGTCCTAATAAATTTTCATCGACAAAAAAGACTGTTTCTTCAGCCTTACTCACGCCGCAAAACCTTCATATTCAATGGCGGATTGAATTAAGGTGCGATCGCATCCATAATCATTAGTTAATGCCTCAATAGATTCTCCGGCTTCATAACGATCGGCTAAGACCTTAGTTGGAATACGAGTACCAACCAGTATTGGACGACCAAAAGAAATATCTGGATCGATTACAATTATCTTAGGATCATCTTTAGCTTTTTCAGGGTGTAAAAACGGGAATAGACGAGCAGCAAATCCTTGCTCGTCTACCTCAATTCGAGTCAGATAAACTTCCAAGGTCTCTCGAATTGCAAGCTGTCCTCCTCTAGAAGCATCTAGCAACCGCCCTAAATGCTCAACATAAAGAGATTTTCCATCTGTTCTTAAAAAATCTCCTTTCACTAGTGGGTGAGAATATCCCAGTTCACTGCTGATAAAATTCAGGGCAATGCGAATCTGGTCCAACCGAACGTTATGCTCTACCCTAATTGCCCTTAGAACATGGGCTTCAACCAAGTTAATAAATGATAGAGCTTTGGCGTCTGCAGTTGGTAACTCTATCAACGGTTCCGAAAATTGCCATCCCTGTTTTGTCTTATAAGTTCGTCCTTTAACCCAAGACCGCAATGTGCCACGGGGAATGTGTAGATACTTTTCAGCATCCTTGTACGAATAGGCAGGTAAGTTTCGAGTATCCAGATGGCTTACCGTGGGCATTGCCTTAAATCGTGTTACCAAAGAACCTAACTTGCTGAGAGTGTACTGCATTTAAGTCAAAACTTGAATAATTTCCAATGGATCCTCCAAGGTTTCGCCAGCACTTTAGCTAAAGTCATCAAGGCCCTGCTGAATGCCCTCAATGGCGGCAAAGAAGTCTACGTCGTTGAGGCTGAGGCCCAGGGCGAGGACGGCAACGGCAATGTGTTAAATGTCTTGCCCGGTAGCCTCGGCCCGTTGGCGGAGTAGGGTCTCGACTTGGGGTGGGAGTTCCAGAGTGCTTCTACGGCTTGAGAATAAAACTCTCACAATGAGTTGGCCTGAAAAGGCTGAAATCTCTCTGGTCGATGGTCAAAACAGTTTGGATATTCAAGCGTTCTGCCATTGCCATAACACAGGCATCAACAAAATCAATTCTGAGCAGGTGGCCAGTTCAGGGGAACCCGCAAACAAGCCCACTAATGGGTCTTCGGTTTGGGATTGTTCCAGATTTTCAGCCGATGCGGATTGTGTTTCTTGAGCAACAGACTGCATCAGTTGGCTACCTCCTGCTCGATTTCGCTGAGCACTGGGGTCAGGTCGACCTGGTCAGCCCAGCTTTCCAGGGTGATGCCCACGGTTTGCTCCAGGGAGGCAATGGCGTTGAGGAACGCAATTTCGGCAGTTAGCTCTGCATTTTGAGCCGTCACCAGATCATCTTCCCTCTGCAGTAAATCGAACTGGGTCAGTTGTCCTCGCCCCAGGCGAAACTGAGTGCGGGCGGCCTCCAGCTGTTGTTCGGCATTTTCGGTGGCCCGTACCGCAGCCCTGACCCGCAGCAGGTTTGCCCGCACGCTTTCCAGGTCAGCAATGACGTTATTGCGTATTTCTTCCTCCAGTTGGGCCAGGTTGTTGTCTTGCTGTTGTAGAGCCACTTCACTGCTGACCAGAGCAGTTTCAAGCCGGGGCTCATCAAAGGTGCGGGTGGCAAACAGACCCACCGTTGTTTCAGAAAAGTCTCCTAAATTTCCCCTGGCCCTGGCGTCAAGCTGCCAGCGCAGGCCATCCCTGGACAGCAGCAGGTCGAGCTCCCGCTGCTGGCGCTCAAGCTGGGCCTGGCGATAGTCAGGACGGCGCAGCAAAGCCAGGGCCATGAGTTCCTCCGGGTCATAGGCTTCGGCTCGAGCAACGGCATCTTCAAAGAGCTGAATCACCGTTTCGGCGGAAGCCACAAAAAGCAGATTCTGATCAGTGCCAATCTGGTTGAGGATGGCGTTATTGGCCTGGATCAGCCCATTGCGGGCATCGGCTAAGTCTCGCTCTGCATTGGCGACGGAGGTCTCATTGTCAAACAAATCTGACCTGGCCCGGCGTCCGGCCTCCACCAGAGCCCTCTCCACTTCGAGTTCCTGCTGTCGGCGTTCCAGGGCTCGTTCCTGAATGGCAACACTTCTCTGTTGCTGAATCAAAGTTGTGTAATTAGTAATGGCCGTAGTGATGGTTTGGGTGGTGGTGTCTCGCAGAGCCAGCTGGTTTTGACTCTCCCTGAGCCGGGCCTGCTCTACCGGGGCCTCGTTGACAGCCTGACCAAACCCCCGCAGCAGCGGCTGGGTGACATTAAACTGAAAGGGCTGGGTGCCGTTAAAAGGGTCGACTCCGACTGATATCCTGGTACCCTGACGGGTGTTTAGTTCCGTTGTCAGCAGGGCCTGTTCTTCAAAATCGGCAATATCCCCAAAGAACTGCAGCCCATCATCGGTGTCGATAATTTCACCATTCCCCCTGGCGGAGAGGCTACGGGTGGCATCTACCCTCAGCTCAGGGGTAAACCGGGGGTCAAATGCCTGTTCGGCCTCATTGAGCTGCTGACGCTCTACGATGCGGAACAGAATATCATTGCGCAGGGCGCGGTTGCCCTGCAGGGTAAGGTTGAGCAGGTCGGGCAGGGTAAGGTTAACGACGCGGGCACCAGACTCGGTTACAGTCTCTTCGCCCTCTATCTCTTCGCCTTCTATCTCTTCGCCCTCTATCTCTTCGCCCTCTAGAGGGTCCAGAGAATTGACCGGGCTTTCCGTTGCCGGTTCCGACTCTGTAGAAGTCGGTGGCACAGCAGGGTCTAATGGGGGGGCGCCTGGGGACTCTGCATCAGGCAAGGCATCGGGTAGGGGTTCTTCACCGAAAGGTATGGGCTCGGCATCGAAAGGCAGGGTATCGGTGGACTCTGCCGGAACCTGGGCCAGGGAGAACGGTGCCAGGAAAGGAGGTTCTCTACGGTTATCGATGCTGGTGGGTGCCAGGCTGTCTGGTCGATATTGGAAAGGCTTTGGCTGCGCAATCCTAACCTCTGCAAAGCGGTTACTGCCGACCCGACCCATCTCCGCTGAATGCAAACCGGAATCTACAGCCTCTTGGTGATTCAATGAAACCTCAGTTGAGGAGGATTGGGATAAATCCCAAGTTGTTGCCAGATTGGCCCTGGCGGATGCCCCCAGAGCCGCCACTGCCAGAACGGCAGACACCTGAAACAGCAGACCCTTTTGCCAAGTCGATTTATCCACCATAGAAATCCCTTTAGAGGCTTTAACCAAATCGCCCTTCAACAGAAGGCAAGCCAACTTGTGTTTAACTTCTAGACTTTATATTCTAGACTTTATATCATGTCTAAGTTTAGGAGTAGAAATCAGCTCAGGGCAAGCAAAACTTTGTCAACGGCGACAGCAACATTGGGTAAAAATTAGTTGCCAGGGTAAAAACGGTTATTAAGGTTATAAAAGTTAGTTGCCAATACATAAACCTTGGCCAAGTCCAGAAGTGGAGTTTGGCCTTAGAGAAGGCTACAGATCTCGAACTGGACTTGGTATAGCCTTGAAACAAACACCTTTAATGGCAATGGCTCTGTTCATCCTGCGGCAAGGACTATGCTACGGTTCCCGTTACTTTGGCTAACCCCCTGGTAGATGGCACAGACATTGCCCAGGCTATTGAATATCTGATGGTTCTTGGGGTAATCTTTATCCTGAAAAGCAGGTTAAGTTGTATTTTGGAAACTTATGATATTTTAATGATTTGACTTGTGAGAAAATCTTAGTTTTGTGCAAAATAATACGCTATGGTATCTCTGGGTAGACTAAGCCTTTTGCTACAGGTTTATTTTGGATGACAAGGGCACTTGGGATACATTACAGATTGTATTGAATGGACAGGAGTAACCCCTGCTGATGGCCCATTCTCTATCGTCGGAACCCCGTGACGAACCCCAGGGTAATGAAACCGGTAAGCCCGTTATTACCCTGGAAAATATCTCTCGCATCTTTGGCAGCGGCGAGGCTGCGGTCAAAGCCTGCGATCGCGTCAGCCTCTCCATCTACGGGGGCCAGTACTGCTCCATCATGGGGCAATCGGGGTCGGGCAAATCTACCCTGATGAACATTATTGGCTGCCTCGATCGCCCCACCTCAGGGCGCTACCTGCTCGACGGGGTAGATGTTTCCAGCCTGGGGAAAAGCCGCCTATCCCGCATTCGCAACCGCAAAATTGGCTTTGTGTTTCAGCGCTACGAACTGCTCTCTAACCTCACCGCTCTAGAAAATGTAATTCTGCCCATGATGTACGCCGGTATCGGGCAAACCCAGCGCCGCAAACGAGCCGAAGTCGCCCTCACCCGAGTCGGGTTGGCCCACCGCATGGATAAGCGCCCTTCCCAACTCTCCGGCGGTCAACAGCAGCGGGTGGCCATTGCCCGCGCCATCGTCAACCGTCCGGTGCTGATTCTGGCCGACGAACCCACCGGAGCCCTCGACACCCACTCCACCGAAGACGTGATGGCGATTTTTGATGAACTACACCAGGGCGGCATCACCATTGTCATGGTCACCCACTCCTTTGAAGTCGCCGCCCGCAGTAAACGCATCATCATGATGAGCGACGGCAAAATGACCCACGCCAACATGGCCCCCGAAGACCTCCACTCCCTCACCCCCATGTAGCTTTCTGAGCGACAGGCTTCTTTCTGCAAATTTTAAGTTTTGAATTTTGAGTGTTGAGTCAAGGAGCAATTCAACTCAAAACTCAAAACTCAAAACTCAAAACTCAAAACTCACTCACCCCACCCCCCCCCCCCCCCCCCCCCCCCCCCCCCCCCCCCCCCCCCCCCCCCCCCCCCCCCCCCCCCCCCCCCCCCCCCCCC